>Ga0187842_1000066_pt1 | contig 54008 bp, 57 predicted proteins | sample SpaLakP09_SKY_41_FD_134514 | JGI IMG/M metagenome (GOLD analysis project Ga0187842, IMG submission 134514) | Oligotrophic lake water microbial communities from Sparkling Lake, Wisconsin, USA - SP09_SKY_41 | ecosystem: Environmental > Aquatic > Freshwater > Lake | place: USA: Sparkling Lake... | reverse complement strand
CCCGGATCCGGGTGCTGAAACGGTGAACTGCGCCGATCACTGTGGCGTGCCTCAAGCGGACCCCGACGGCCCGCGGCCTTCCTAGACCGATCGTCCGTGTCCGGGCTTCATCGGATCGTGACGGCGCGGCGAACTTGCTGTGACGGTTGCGGGGGGTTCGGATGAACCGCCGCAAATCTGTCTTGTCGTCCGGAAGGGGAGGCGATCAGGCGACCGCCTCCCCAGGCGGCCTAGAAGCGTGCGGTCAGGCTGACCGAAGCGCTGGATCCCAGCTCGTAGTTGTTGATCAGGATCTTGTTGCCCAGCTCCTGATACTCGTCGAAATTCGTGTTGAGCAGATTGCGGAGTTCGAGGGCGAAGCCGAGCTCGCGGCCGCCGGCCTCGAAATCCTTGCGGTAGACGAAATCGACGAAGATGCCGGGGTCCTGGATGTAGTCAGGTTCGCGGTTGCCCGCGCCGCCGGCGCCGCGGGCGCTGACGCGCTCGCTGACATAGTTGACGATGATGGTCGCCTGGGACCGGGCGGTGTCGTCTTCCCAACCGAGTTGCAGGTTGGCGACGTGCTCCGACTGGCCCTGGAGGCGGCTGCCGTCCTCGATGAAGAAGGTCGCATCCTCGTCAGCCCCGCCGCCGCCCGGGGTCCGGACGAAGTCGCCGGCCTCGACGCTCACGTCGGAGTCGGACCAGGTGTAGTTGGCCTGCACCAGCCAGCGTTTGTCGGCGATGAAGGACGAGCCGTTGTCCGGGAATTCGAAGTATTTCTTCGCTTCGATCTCGGCACCGTAAACGGTCGCCTGGGGCGAGTTCAGATACGACTGCTGGCGCGCATTGCCCGAGGTGACGATGGTCGCCTCGACCGGCTTGTCCAGATCCTTGTAGAAGACGCCGGCCGTCACATACTGCTGCCGGGCGAAGAACCACTCGTAGCGGGCGTCGAGGTTCAGGATCTCGGTGTCGACCAGGAACGGGTTGCCGGTGAACTCGCGATCGGTTTCCGGGTCCGTATAGGATTGCGGAGCCAGTTCACGGAACTGGGGCCGGCCGATGGTCTGCGAGGCCCCGACGCGGAACTGCTGGTCCTCGGCGAAATTCCACGTCGCCGTGAAGGAGGGCAGGAAATACTGCTCCTCGATCTCGGTCGGTGCGAAGGGCGCGGCACCGCCGAACAGATCGCGCGTGGTCACGGACTGGTAGCCGTCCTCGTAGCGCACACCGAAGGTGGTGCGGACCAGGGGGATGAACTCGGCATCGACCTGGACATAGGCCGCGGCGACCTCGAGCTGGGCCGAATAGGCGGCCGCGCCGCTGCCGGCGCTGCCGGTGACTTCCGACAGGATCAGGCCGGCCGGCCCGATGTTCACGTCGGAATAGAGGTAGTCGACCCGCGACCGGCGCTGCTCTTCCGTCAGGGTGCTGGCGGGGACGAACTGCAGGTCGCGACGCTCGGCGTCCCGGTTGTTGTCAGAATAGGCGACGCCGAAGCTGAAGGTCGCGTCCCGATAGTCGGACAGGGCCATGGTGTAGCTCACGTCCGCACCGCCCGAGACGATGTCGTCGTCCAGTTCGCTGAAGGAGATCCGGTTGCCGCCGATCTCGTGCAGGAAGGCACCGTCTGCGGCGACCCCGTACTCGAAGCGGCTCTCATAGGGGGCGTTGCGTTCGGTCAGCGAATAGGCACCCCGCCATGCGAACTCCAGCGCCCCGTCCATGAACTCGTGCTCGCCGGAGAGCTGGCTGGAGAAGAGCTGGCGCTCGTACCATTCGGTGTAGTCGGTGCGCTGGACCTCGCCACCGGCGTCGAAATCGGGACCGACGCTGATCCGCGCCTCCTTGGTGACGTTGCGGACGAAGAAATTGGTCCACCGGTAGTCGCTATTGTCCGTCACCAGCGACAGGCCGCCGAGGAAGTTCAGCTGGATGTCATTCTGGTTCGATTCGAACGCCTTGCTGGTCACGGGCACGAGGACGGCACCGGAGAATTGGGCCTCTTCCTGGATCCCGTTCCGGGTCGACCAGCTGTTGCTGTAGCCGGCCACGGCGATCAGGCCGAGGGTGCCGAGGCTGCTGTCCGACTTCAGCCCGCCGGCGAAGTCGAAGCCGAAATTCACGGGAGTCGTCTCCCGCTGCAGGAGACGCAGCGGCGAGTTCACCAGCGAGTGTCCGATCCGCTCGAGCTCCAGCGCGCCGAAATTGGCGCTGTTGACCGGAACGCCCTGGGCGAAGGCGAGGGCCAGCGAGTCTGGGACATCGCGGGTGCCGTCGTCGAAGCTGGTGAAGTCGGTGCGGGAGCCGAAATAGATCAGGCCTTCTTCGCCGGTCGTCTCGGTGTTGCCACCGACCGACGCCGACATCGAGAAGAAGGGATCATTGGGCGCATCGACCGTGCGCAGGTCGATCACGCCGCCGCCGAACTCACCCGGGAAGTCGACGGAATAGGATTTCTGGACGGTGACGCTTTCGAGGATACTGGAGGGGAACAGGTCCAGCGGCACGACGCGTTGCAGGGGCTCGGGGCTCGGCAGGGGCGAGCCGTTCAGCAGGGCCGAGGAGTAGCGTTCGCCGAGACCGCGGACGTAGACGAACCGCCCCTCGACGACGGTCAGGCCCGTCACGCGGGCCAGGGCACCGGCAGCGCTGCTGTCGCCCGTGCGCTCGAGGTCCTCGGACGTCAGGAAGGCCGCGACTTCCGCGCTCTCACGGTTCGGTTCGGGAATGAAGCGACCGAGGACGACGACCTCGTCCAGCTCGCCGGTCGCCTCAGGCTCATCCTGGGGAACAGCCGCCGGTGCCGTGACGGCCGGGGTTTGAGCGAAGGCGAGCCCGGGCGCGATCAGCGCACTGGTGGCCAGGAGGACCCCGCTCAGGGTCAGGGTAACGGTCTTCATGTTCTGCGCCTTGAAGGAGTTCAACGGACTGGGCGAAAGCCGGAGGCGGCCCGGATGGGCCGCCTCCGCATCCGTCGTCAGCAGGTCGCGCCGGCCGTGAGGCCGCAGGTCCAGCCCTGCCACCAGGTGTCGGCGGCGTTCTGGACGGCGCCGATGTAGGTGGTGTTCTGGAAGAAGGCGTAGGTCGTGGCCGCGGCGACCGGGGTCACGGCGGCTTCGTTGGCGCCGTTGATGAAGGTCAGGACCTGGTTGCTCAGGCTGGTGCCCGAGGCCGGGGCGGTCAGGGTCGAGACGCCGTTCGCCGTATTGTTGGTGCCGGCGGTGAAGGCGGCCGACGACAGGGCGGTGTTGGCCGTCCGGTAGGGCAGGCCGCAGGACATGAAGACCGAGTTGAAGGTCACGCCGCTGGTGGCGGTGTCGGCGTCGTTGATGGCCATGCAGCCCGCGAGCGAACCGGCGACGTTGGTGAACACCGAGTTGATGATCGTACCGTCGTTGCCCGTGTCGAAGTGGGCCACGGTGTGGGCATCGGTCGTCGCGTTACGGCCGACGAGGGTCCAGTTGGCGATCTTCGGCTGCGAGACGTAGCGGGTCGCGAGCGGCACGGAGGCCGGAGCGGACGAGAACTCGAAGCCGGCGCTGCGGCTGGTCGAGCCCGCCGGGCGCTGGGTCACGATGCCGAACTGGGCACCGCCGCGCCAGCCGGTGTCGGTGTCCAGGCCGTCGTCGTCGGCGCCGGTGATGACGATGCGGCGCAGGTTGACGTTGCCGCCGAAGATTTCGATGCCGTCGTCCGAGCTGTTGTGGATCTGGACGAACTCGACCGTGGTGCCCGAACCGACGCCGGCCATGGTCAGGCCCTGCAGTTCGTTGCCGGTCGAGATTTCGAAGCCGGAGAACTTGATCTGGACGTAACGGACGCGGCCCGAGTTGTCGGCCGCGGTGTTGCCGCCGTAGAAGGCGCTCGTGCCTTCAACCGTGCCGGTGCAGGTGACCGGAGCGGTCAGCTGGCAGTTGGCTTGCGGCGCGCGGCCGGCGAGGACGATGCCGCCCCACTGGCCCTGCGAGCTCTCGGTCGTGGTGCCTTCGACGTTCTGGCGGCTGGTGAAGACGATCGGGGTGGTCGCGGTGCCTTCAGCGAACAGCTGCGAGCCGCGGTTGACCAGCAGATAGGCGGAGCCGCCCGAGGCGAAGATGCGCACACCGGCTTCAATGGTCAGAATGCCCTGGACGCTGCCGGCGATCGGGGCCGCCGGGTCGACGCCCTGGTCCGTGCCGACCGCGGTGCGGCCGCTGATCGAATAGATGGTGCCGGCGCGCAGCGGCACCGTCAGGGCACCGTTGATCTGTTGCGGCAGCTGGCAGGCGCGGAGCGTGCCGCCGGCGACGGTGCCGACGTTGGCGAAGCCCGTGGGGCAGTCGGCGGCCGGCGTGCCCGGGGGCAGCGGGGTCGTGCCGCCACCCGTGCCACCGCCCGTGCCACCGAAATCGCCTTCGCCGGGCGACGCAACTTCAGCCGAGCCGCAGGCGGCGAGTGTGAGGGCGCTGGCGGAAATCGCGAGCAGGGTGGTCAGTCGAAGGCCGGTCATCGTTTTCACCGTGTCTGTCCAAGGAATTTCACGGCAGGGATCGGCAGGCATTTCGCCTCCCGTTGCGATCACTCGCCCCCACCCGTCGCTGTAGCTAGCGGTGGGATAAGACAGGCCGAGCGCTGATCGGTGACGGTTCCGGTGCGCTTCTGTGAAGTTGTGTTCGCACTTCGATGAAACACTGTCCTGATACGGTCAGATGTCGGCATCGGTGTCGTCGACCCGGCGGGTGCCGGGCCGCTTCAGCTGAAGAGCTGGCCGGTCTCCGGAGGCGGGAAGACCTGTTGAACCGCCAGGCGGCCTGCGGGCAGGGCCCGGAGGAGGCTGGCTTCCGGCGTTGTCAGGTCCAGCCATTCCATGGCGCGGCCCGGCTCCAGCAGCACGATCTGCCGGTCATGGTACGGCGCGATATCGGGGCCCGGCGTCGTTGTCAGCATGGCGAAGGCACCGTCCCGGATGACGCCGGCGATGCAGAATGCCGGAGCGTCGACGAGGGTGAACAGCCATTTGGTCTTGCGCTTCTGGCCGGGCAGGGCGTCGGTGAACTCATAGAAGCCGTCAGCCGGAATGACGCACCGCTGGCTGTTGGCGAACGACCGGTCATCCGAGCGGAAGTTGAACACCGGCCGGCCTTGAGGGGAGGTCCAGGCCCATTTCGTCATCCGCACGGCCACGCCCTTGTCCGTGCGCGTCGCGACCGGTGCCCGGTCGCCGATGCGGATGTCCTCGCGGGGCTCGATGTTCGGCCGGCCGTCCGGGAATTCGAGCGCAATGCCGATTTCGCGGAGTTCCTCGAACGGCTGTTCCGCGAAGGGCTTGAACCGGTAGGTGTTGCACATGGGCGGACGGCTCCGGTCAGTCGCAGCCCGGGCCCACGGTCTCGAATCGCGCGTCCCACCAACCCTGCCAGCGGGTCTGCAGATCGGCCAGGTCCGGGTCGCTGAGGCCGTAGGTGGTCAGGGTCATCATGGTCGTCCCCCGCGGATGTTTCCCGGTCGGCGGCTGGTCGACGACCACCAGAAGGCCGTCGCCCCAGGCGTCGACGGTGACCCCCGTCTGATGGCGCGCCAGGAACCACACCTCGCCGGATGCGTCGGCATCCGGGCCCAGAGGCATGGACCAGCGCTCGCCCGGCGCGGGGGCGGTGTCGAGGCCCAGAAGCGAACGCGCGAGCCGGTCTTCGCGGGGCGGGCCGGAGAAGAACAGCGTGCGGCGCGTCTGGCCGGGGTGGCGGGCGAAGGCGAAGGCCAGCTGCCAGGTGAAGGAGATCCAGCCCTCGATCATGCCGTCGAAGACGTCGGACCAGTCTCCCGCAGGCGCCGAGCGCACGACCCGGACGAGGCAGGCGTCGCCGCGGGCCTCGACCTCGTAGCGGTCGTTGACGCCGACGAATGTGACCACCCGCTTCTCGTCGTCGGCGCTGGCGTGGGTGACGAAGATGAAGTCGATCTCGTCCTTCAGCCCCTCGGTCTCCCATCCGAACCACTGGTGGATCTTCTGCGGGTCGCGCAGGGCGGCCCAGACCGCGTCGGCGGGGGCGGGGACAGTGACCTCGACGAGGACGTGGTCCTCCATGGGTTTGGTGGTTTCGGTCATGGCGGTCAGTTCCTGGCTGGGGCGGATTTGGCGACGGCGGGATGGGCGACGGCGGTAAGCCGGTAGCGCCGTCCGGAAGGCGCGGCGTATTTGCGGGCGAGGGCGGCCACAGCGGCGCTGACCTCTTCGGTGAAGGCGTCGAAATCGGCGGGGGCGGCGAAAGTCACGTCGGCCTCGACCGTCAGGGTCAGCAGGCGCGAGCCCTCGGCGGCGGAATCCTGGCGCATGCGGGCGACATCGCGAACCATGGCCGATGCGGTCGAGATCAGATGGTCCGCGGCATGACGGTCCTGGGCCTCGACCGCGTCGGGGTCGGGCGGAGCCTGCATCATGCCGGGGTCGAAGACGTGGTTCCGGGCGGCGACGAACAGGCGTTCGGTAAAGCCACGCTTGCGGCGTTCTCCGGCCAGCTGGACCAGACCGGCGGCCTCCAGTGCGTTCAGATGGTAGCCGATGTTCTGACGCGGCAGGCCCAGCCGCTCGGCCAGTCCGGCCGCTGACGCCGGCTCGGTCAGGGCCGTCAGGATGCGACGGCGAACCGGGGCCAGCGCCAGGAGGGCGGTGTCCAGATCGTCCAGCAGGGCGGAAGGTCGGGCGGTCATGCCCCCAACCTGTATTAGACAAAAATAATTGTCAAATGGTCGTCAGGTGGATGTCCGGACGTCCCGTGAGGCCCGCTCCAGCACCGCCGCGGGCGATTCTCCGACGCTGACCTCGGCTACGCCGACCTCGAACTCGACCACGAAGGGCGAGCGGTCGGGGCCGGCGTCGAAGGCGGTGCAGCCGATGACGGCGGCGATCCGGTCGGCGGCGATCCGCCCCGCCGGTCCGTGGGTCGCCGGCAGGGCGAGGGCGAAGACGTCGGGCGACAGCCGGGCGGCGGTGTCTTCGGTGCGGATCAGGCGCGAGACCATGGCCCCGATCTGGGGCAGGGCGCGGTCCAGCCAGCCGCCCTTGCGCGCCTCGGCCACGGCCTCGGTCTCCGAGACGCGGAGGACGGCGACCGACAGCGCGCGGCGACGGAGACGGGCCCCCTCGGCGACGCGCGCGAGGTGGCTGGCGAACAGTTCCGGCGTGAACAGGCCGGTTGTGGGATCCGTCAGGCCGGAGCCGCGGGCGCTCTCCAGTGCCTTGCGGATGGCGACGTGGCGGCGATGTGCGCGGGCCAGGGCAGTGATCCGCTCGGCGGTCTCATCCTCGGGCGTATCGGCGGCGGCCACGTCGGCGAAGCCGCGATTGTAGAGCTCGGACAGATTGATCTCGCCGGAGCCCCGCAGATAGAGCACCGCCGGGATATGATAGAGCCGCGTGTTCCGCTTCATGCCTGAAGCGATGGACAGGGCGGGCGTGTGGTCCTCGGCCCCCCAGAGCACGGCGGCGTCGAACGGCCGTTCATGCAGATAGTCGAACGCCGTGTAGGGCGTCGGCGCGGCCACGACTTCACAGCCCCGTGCGGTCAGGGCGTTCGACAGGGCGAGGAAGTGCCGGTCCGGCTTGCCCGCGGCGAGGACGCGCAAGGGCGTGGCATCGACGACGGCGACGGGCAGGGGCTGGCCCCGCGCGGCGAAGGTCGCCTCGCGCAGCGACACCTCTTCCTCGGCGATGGCGGACCGGACCAGATTCTCCAGTCGCAACGCCGCCTGGGCCGCGTGAGGCGGGCCGGACATGACGATATCGGCCAGCCCCGGCTCCCAGGACGTGGCCTCGGGGCCGATGGCGAGCACCGGCAGGCGACGGGGCGTGACGGTCCGGCGCAGGGCCCCGATGCCTTCGACGGCGTCCGGCAGGCGGGCGTCGAGAATCACGGTCTCCAGCGGCCAGTCGATCAGTACCTGAATGGCGCTGCCCAGTGAGCGGGCAGTCACGGTCCGCCAGCCAAGGGCGTCAAGGCCCTGACACAGCGGGCCGATCAGGTCATCGTCGGGGGCGACGACCAGAATGCGTGGATCGGAACCCAAGGGCAAAATCTCCAGCCGCTCCCAGCCCGGGCGCGGTCTCATGCTTGCGGACCATAGCGAGCGCAGGCGGCTACAGGCAACGGCTGGCTGTCGCAATCCACGCCGGTGTTTCCCCGGGGGCGAATTGCGGTAGTAGTGCGAGCTTGCAGGGCTTGGGGACCGGATTGCAGGCGAAATCAGACATCGAAGCGGCGGCCCGCTGGGCCACGCCCATGCTGTGGGGGCGCCTGTCGGTCAAGGCGTTCACGCGCAGCTGGGGCCGCGACGTGATGCTCTACACCGGCGGGGTGTCCTTCTTCGCCCTGCTGGCGGTCTTTCCGGCCATCGCCATCCTGATCGGCTTCTACAAGGCCGTGCTTTCCATCACCCAGGTCAGCGAACAGGCGGCGGCGCTCGCCGATGTCATGCCGACGGCGGCGCGGGCCATCTTCCGGCTGGAGATCGAACGGCTGGCCAATGCCTCGGCCCGGACCGTTTCGGCCCAGAGCTTCTTCGCCGTGGTCATCGGCGGCTACGCCGCGCACCGGGGGTTCAAGGCCCTGCTGGCCGGGCTTAACCTGATCCATGACGAGAAGGAGCCGCACGGCTTCTTCAAGTTCAACTTGCTGGCCTTCTTCGTCGCCCTGGCGGCCTTCCTGCTGTTCACGGTTGTGTCCGGCGCGGTGGTGACGTCACGCCTGCTGGAGCACGCCGGCCCGGAAGGGGCGACAGCGGCCAGTGGCGGCGTGCCGCTGGATGGCCTGTGGCCCGCACTGGGCCTCGCGATCGGCCTGACGATGCTCTACCGCTACGCCATGTCCCATCGCACGCCGGTGGCCTGGGCGCCGTCCATCGCGGGCGGGGTGGTGGCCACGGTGATGTCGACCGTCTCATCCTGGCTCTGCGCCATCTATGTCGAACAGATCGCGCCCCTGGGGGCCACCTACGGCTCGGTCGGCGCGGTGGTGGTTCTGCTGATCTGGCTGTCCTGGAACGTCAACGCCATCTTCTACGGGGGTGCCTTCGCGACCGAGATGGAGATCGCGGCCCGTTCCATGGGCGCACCGGAGATCGAGCCCGACGAGCCGCTGCCGGACTCTGTGGTCAGCCTGTCGGACCGGCGGGCGTCGCGACCACGATAGTCAGGACGCCGTCGGCCTCGCCGATCGAGAGGACCTCGCCGCCCAGTCCGGCCATCAGATGCGGCACGTCGATCCGGGCCATCGGATCGGTGGCCAGCAGGGTCAGCTGTGCGCCGGGCGCGGCCTCGCGGATCGCCTTCTGAAGTTTCAGGCTGGGGGTGGGGCAGCGGTGGCCGCGGGCGTCGACGATCATGCGTCGATCCGGTCCAGCAGCAGGCCAAGCGCCACGCGGACGCTGGCCAACCGGACCGCTTCGCGGCTGGCGTCGCCGAAGCGGTGCGCGGCGTGGATCATTCCGGCGGGCCCGACCGCCCCGAAATGCACGAGGCCCACCGGCTTGTCCGCCGTGCCGCCGCCGGGTCCGGCGACGCCCGTCACGGAGACGGAGACCTGGGCCTTCGATCGCGCAACGGCACCCCCGGCCATGGCGCGGGCGACCGGTTCCGATACCGCGCCGTGGGTGTCGACCAGGTCTGCGGGCACGCCCAGAAGTTCCGTCTTGGCGGCGTTGCTGTAGGTCACGAAGCCGCGCTCGACGACGGCCGAGGAGCCCGCGATCGCGGTCAGGGCACCTGAGACGAGGCCGCCGGTGCAGCTCTCGGCCGTGGCGATCATCAGGCCCCGGGCGGCGGCGGCTTCGATCACCTGACGGGCGAGGGTCTGGATGTCGTCAGGGAACATGCGTTCTGGGCCTTCCGGAAGGGCAGCGAGTCGGTTCAGGGTGGCGGAATGCGCCCGGAGACGGCGCCAGCATACGGGGCGGGCATGAGCGACACCACAGGGGACTCCGGCATCATGTCGGGCGCGCCGGACCGGCTGACGCCGATCCTGTTCGCGGTCGCCATCTTCACCTCCGCGGCGCTGGTCTTCGTCGTCCAGCCCATGGTGACCAAACTGGTCCTGCCCATGCTGGGCGGCTCGCCCGCGGTGTGGAACACCGCCATGGTCTTCTTCCAGACCGCGCTGCTGGCCGGCTACGGCTACGCCCACCTGTTGCAGAGGGTCGGATCGATCAAGCTGCAGGTGGGAATCCATCTGGCGCTCCTGCTGGTTGCCGCCCTGTTCCTGCCGCTCAGCGTCAATGGCCTGCTGGGCGATCCGGATCCCACGGCACCCATCATGTGGCTGCTGGCCACCCTGACCCTTTCGGTGGGCGCGCCTTTCGCCGTGCTGTCCGCGACCGCGCCCTTGCTCCAGGCCTGGTACGCGCGGGTCCGCGCCGGCCACGCCGACGGCCAGAACCCCTATGTCCTCTATGCCGCCTCCAACCTCGGCAGCTTCCTGGCCCTGCTGTCCTATCCGATCCTGATCGAGCCGCTGGCGACCCTGTCGGCTCAGCGGTGGGGCTGGAGCGGGGGCTATGTCGCCTTCATGCTGATGGTCGTGGCCCTGGCCTTCACCGTCTGGCGCCGGCGTCTGGACCAGACCGCCGAGCCGGCGCAGCTTGAGGCCAGCGCGCCGATCTCCTGGCGTGAGAAGGGCATCCTCGTCCTGCTGGCGGCGGCCCCGTCCAGCCTGATGCTGGGGGTGACCTCCCACCTGTCGACGGACGTCGCCTCGGCACCCTTCCTTTGGGTGCTGCCGCTGGCCCTGTACCTGCTGACCTTCGTCATCGCCTTCCAGAACCGCCCGTGGATTCCGCTGAACGTCACCCTGATCATCCAGGGGGCAACCGGCGCCATCGTGGTCCTGATCGTGGCCTTCCGCTCCGCCAACTGGTCACTGGCCTTCGGCCTGCACCTGACCGCCTTCTTCTTCGCCGCCCTGATGTGTCACCAGCTGCTCGCGTCGAGGCGGCCGCCGCCGGACCGGCTGACGGAATTCTATCTGCTGATGTCGCTGGGCGGCGTCGTCGGCGGGGCCTTCACGGCCCTGCTGGCCCCGGTGATCTTCAACATGGTGTGGGAGTATCCGCTGGTGCTGGTGCTCGTCGGCCTCGCCCGTCCGTGGGGCAAGGGGCCGTTGACCGGGACCCACATCGGAACCCTTGTCGCCGCATGCGCGGTCGCGGCCTCGCCGGTGCTGCTTTCGATCTGGCTCAATGCCAATGACGATGCGCGTGGCTGGTTCTACGCCAATTTCCCGCTGGGGATGGATCAACTGGCCATGGTCATGTTGATGCCCGCGGCCATCTGCGCCTTCCTGCTCCGGGACCGGGCGCTGCTGTTCACCGCCATCCTGCTGATGATCACCCTGTCCGCCCAGTGGATCGCGCGGGGGTATGACTGGAGCTATTCGGAGCGCAGTTTCTTCGGCGTGATGCGGGTCGCCAATGCGCCCGATCCGCGTCTGGGCGGCGACGTCCATGTGCTGATGCATGGCACGACCCTGCACGGGGCGCAGGCGCGCGACGGCCAGTTCGACTGCGTCCCCACCCTGTACTACGCCGAAGCCACGCCGATCGGTCAGGCGGCGACCATGGTCGAGCGGCGAGGGCCCGCCCGGATCGGCGTCGTCGGTCAGGGCTCCGGTGCCATGGCAACCTACAAGCGCACCGAAGACACCATGACCTTCTTCGAGATCGACCCGATGGTGGATCGGCTGTCCCGCGATCCGCAGTGGTTCAGCTACATCTCCACCTGCGCCTCCGGCCCGATCAACACCGTGCTGGGTGATGCCCGTCTGACCCTGGCGAAGGAGGCGCCGGGCTCCTACGATCTGCTGATCATCGATGCCTTCTCGTCAGACGCGGTACCGACCCATCTGCTCACGGTCGAGGCGATCCAGGGCTATCTGACGATGCTCAAGCCCGATGGGGTGGTGCTGCTGCACCTGTCGAATCGCAACCTCGACATCACCATGCCCGCCGTGGCGGCCGCCCAGGCCCTGGGCAAACCCAGCCTGCACCAGCTCTACTATGAGAGCGACAGCACGCCGGAGATGGCCGAGGCCTCGACCGAGGCCCTGATCCTGTCTCCGACGGCGGAGGGTCTTCGCGACTTCAGCGCCGACCAGCGCTGGAACAGCCCGGCCCGGACCGTGGTGCGGCCGTGGACGGACGACTACGTCAACCTGTTCGGGTCGCTCCAGCGCAGCATGTTCGACACGCCCGAGCTTCAGGCGCTCAGGAGCCAGTAAGCTCGATCGTGGCGATGGCCTGGGCGGCCAGGCCTTCGCCACGGCCGGTGAAGCCCATGGCCTCGGTCGTCGTCGCCTTGACGCTGACCGCGTCGAGCGGGAGCGACAACAGTTCGGCGAGGCGCTCGCGCATGGCCTGACGGTGCGGTTTTACCTTCGGCCGCTCGCAGATCAGGGTGACGTCGACATTGACCAGCCGTCCGCCGCGCGCGGCCAGCCGCTCGACGGCGTGGATCAGGAAGCGGTCGGACGAGGCCCCCTTCCACTGCGGATCGGTCGGCGGGAAATGGTCGCCGATGTCGCCGTCACCCATGGCCCCGAGGATGGCGTCGGTCAGGGCGTGCAGCCCCGCGTCGGCGTCGGAATGGCCGATCAGGGTCTGGTCGTGCGGAATCTCGACGCCGCACAGCCAGACCGAAGACCCCGGCCCCCAGCGGTGCGCGTCAAAGCCCTGACCGACCCGGGTCTGGCGGGGGATGAGCGCTTCGGCCATGGCGAAATCCTCGGGGTAGGTCAGTTTCATCAGCCTTGAATCGCCGGCCACCATGGCGACGGTCTGTCCGGCGGCCCGGGCCACTTCGACATCGTCGGTCGGTGCCGGGCCTTCGGGCCAGGCGGCATAAGCGCTTCGGATCGTCTCCAGCCGGAAGCCCTGGGGCGTCTGGGCCCGCCAGAGTCCGTCCCGATCGACCGACTCGCCCAGCAGGTCGTCCGCGCCGCGGCGCAGGCTGTCGGCGACGGGCAGGACGGGCAGGGCGGCCTCGTGCCTGTCGAGCGCCGCCAGAACCCGGCGGATCGTGGCCCCGTCAAGGAAAGGGCGGGCGGCGTCATGAATCAGAACCCGCGCATCGGCCGCCGCCGTCAGCGCGTCCAGGCCTGCCCGGACCGAGGCCGCGCGAGTCGCACCGCCGGCCACGGCGGACCAGCCTTCGAGGCCGGCCAGCGCCTCGGCGGCCATGGCCTCGGCGCCGGCTGCCACGACCACGATCAACTCGGAGGCCCCCGCGGACAGCAGGGCTTCCGCGGACCAGCGCAGGACGGGCCGGCCCCCCAGTTTGCGCCACTGTTTGGCTTCGCCTGCGCGGGATCCGGTTCCGGCGGCGACGATGATGGCGGAGAAGCTCATGCGGCCGCTTCTATCGACCCGGCGCGAGCCTGACGAGGCCTCCCGGCGCCGGGTCGATCCGGTTTTGACAAGGGACCGTGGCGGAGTCAGCCTCCCGCCGGGAGGACTTTCGATGGTGCATCTGATCCTGCAGCCGGTCATCGCCCTGGTGCTCTGGTCGATGGTCATGTGGGGCTGGCTCTACGCCACCCGTGTGCCGGCCATGCTGAAGACGCGGCCGAAACTGGATCCAACCCTGCCGCGTGACGTCATGCTCGGGGGGCTGCCGCCGCGGGTGCGCTGGAAGGCCGACAACTACAATCACCTGATGGAACAGCCGACGCTCTTCTATGCGACCATGCTGACGCTGGCCTTGCTGGAACAGGGCGACGCGCTGACCCTCGGACTGGCCTGGGCCTATGTGGTGCTGCGGGTGTTGCACAGCCTCATCCAGGCCATGGTCAATGTGATACTGGTCAGGTTCTCCGTGTTCATGATCGCGAGTGGCGTCCTGGTCGTCCTCGCCCTTCGCGCCGCGATGGCTGTCTTCCAGGTCTGAGTCCGGGTTGGACCCGGGCCGCTAAAGGCCCTATCTGCCCGCCATGCAAAATGGCCTGCAGATCGGTGACGTGTGGGTGCCCGGCCGGGTGCTGACCGCGCCCATGACCGGCATCACCGACCTGCCGTTCCGGCGGCTCGCCTCGCGGCTGGGCGCGGCCTATGTCGCGACCGAGATGGTGGCGGCCGCTGAACTGGCGCGGGCCCGACCCGATGTCGTGCGTCGGGCGGCCGTGGGCGAGGGCCTGCCCCTGACGGTAATCCAGCTGGTCGGGCGGGACCCCTCTGCCATGGCCGAAGGCGCGCGCATGGCCGAACAGGCAGGCGCTGACATCGTCGACCTCAATTTTGGATGCCCGGCCAAGGAGGTCACGGGGTCCGCCTGCGGCTCGGCCCTGATGCGCACACCCGAACTCGCCTGCCGGCTGATGCAGGCGGCGGTCGAGGCCACCAGCCGGCCGGTGACGGTCAAGATGCGGCTGGGCTGGGATGACGCCCACCGCAATGCGCCCCCGCTGGCCAGGCGGGCTGAGGAGATCGGGGTCCGGGCGGTGACCGTGCATGGACGGACCCGGCAGCAGTTCTACACCGGCGTCGCGGACTGGACCGCCGTCGGCGAGGTCAAGGCGGCGGTGGGCATTCCCGTCATCGTCAACGGCGACATCCTGACCGCCGACGACGCCCGCGAAGCCTTGCGGCAGTCGGGAGCGGATGCCCTGATGCTCGGCCGCGGCGTCTATGGCCGGCCGTGGCTGGCGGCGCATATGGAGCGGGCCCTGGCCGACGGGACGGTGCTGCTGGAGCCGGACCGGGAGGAGCGGCTCGGCATCGTCATCGAACACCTGCGCGCCTCGGTCGCCTTCTACGGCCTGCCGCTCGGGCTGAAGATGTTCCGCAAACACCTCGGCTGGTACGTCGAACAGGCCCCCTGGCCGGCCGACCCGTTGGAGCGGCGTGCGGCCAAGGGACAGCTGTGCCGGCTGGAAAGCCCCGAAGCCGTCGAACGGGGTCTGGCGGCGCTCTGGACCGAAGTGACGCATTCCGGCAACCCGGGTGTTGATATTCCGCCACAGGTGGCCGACACTGCTGTGGCATGACGGATACGCCCGCCGCCGAGACAGAGCCTGCTCCGCCCGCTGATCGACGCGGCGCGGTTCGCTGGTTCTCCGGCTGGTCTGAGGAGCGCCGTAGGAACGGCTTCCTGATCGCCTACGCCGTCGCCTTCCTCGTCACTGCCGCGGCCATCTGGCTGGTGGCGGTCGCGCCGGGGGCCAGCGGGGAGGGCGCGCGGGCCGCGGCGAGCCAGGCCGTTCTGGCCATTCTCGGGGTCAATCTGCTGCTGATCGGCGGGCTCGCCGCCGCCGTCGGCCGCCGCGCCCTGATGCTGTTCCGCCGCCGGACCGATGCGGGGGCACGCCTTCACCTGCGTTTCGTGACGCTCTTCTCCATGGTGGCCCTGATCCCCGCCGTGCTGATCGCGCTGGTCTTTGGCGTTCTGGTCAACCGCGGTGTGGACCAGTGGTTCAGCGACAACGTCCAGTCGGCCGTCACGAACAGCGCCGACATCGGACAAGCCTATGTGCGGGACGTGAGCCTGCAGGTTGAGTCGGACCTTGAGACCATCACGGACGAACTGGCTGCGCCTGAGGCGCGCGCCCGTTTTGACTATCCGATCCAGTTCTCGGAACTCCTCGCCCAGATCGCTGACCTGTTCGGCTATCCGGCGCTCTATATTGTCGATGGAGACGGCCAGGTGCTGGCGCGCGGCGAACTGCCGGACGCGCCGCCCTATTTCGCCCCCTCGCGCGAGGATCTTGAAACCGCCGCCGGGGGACAGACCGCCCCGATCGAGGTGACTGAAAACCCGGACGCCATCCGCACCCTCTATCCGTTGACCGGGTACGGCGACGCCTACCTGTATCTGGTGCGGCCGATGCAGCCCGGCCTGATTGCCCAGATGCGCAACGGTCGGGACTCTATCGCCGCCTTCCGGGAAGCCAAGGAGAGCCGCGCGCGGATTCAGACCGCCTTCGCCCTGGGCTATTTCGAGACCGCGCTGCTCGTTCTGGTCGGTGCCATCTGGCTCGGCATGGGGGCCGCGAGTTCGATCTCTGCGCCCATCGGCCGTCTCGTCGAGGCAGCGGACCGGGTGGCTTCCGGCGACCTGACGGCCCGCGTCGATGGCGAGGACGGACCCGGCGAGATCAAGACCCTGTCGGCCGCCTTCAACCGTATGACCGGCGACCTCGAGGCCCAGCAGGCCGCATTGAGGGCCGCCAGCGAGGAGGCCACGGGCCGGAGCCGGTTCATCGAGACCGTGCTGTCCGGCGTCTCGGCCGGCGTGATCGGCCTCGATCGCCGGCGCCGCGTCTCGGCCATCAACGACAGCGCCGTCGAGCTTCTGGCCATCCGCGATCCGGCCATCATCGGCCGGCCGCTGGGGGAGGTCTCGCCCGAACTCAGCGAACTGGCCGCCCGCGCCGAGGCCCATATCGAGGAAGAGATCGATGTCAGCCTCGAGGGCGAGACCCGCCGTCTGCGCGTCCGCATCGAGGGCGGGGTCGGTGGCGAGATGGTCCTGACCTTCGACGACATCACCCGACTGGTCACGGCCCAGCGCAACGCCGCCTGGCGCGACGTGGCCCGCCGCATCGCCCATGAGATCAAGAACCCCCTGACCCCCATCCAGCTGTCGGCCGAGCGTCTGCGGCGGCGCTATCGCAGCCAGGTTGGCGAGGATGTCGAGGTGTTCGACCGCTGCACCGAGACCATCATCCGCCAGGTCGGCGATATCGGCCGGATGGTCGACGAGTTTTCGTCCTTCGCCCGCATGCCGGCACCGCGCTTCACCGCCGTCGATCCGGCCGAACTGCTGCGCGAGGCGGTGTTCGCCCAGCGCGTGGCGGCGGCCGCGGTCGGCGTTGAATTGGTCGAGCCCCTGCCCAGCATCGTGCTGCACGCCGACCGGCCCATGGGCGGCCAGGCCCTGACCAACATCCTCAAGAACGCCGGCGAGGCCGTGTCCGCGCGACGGGCCATCGCCCCGCGCGACGGTGACGGCGACCGCCCGGGCATTTCGGCGCGTTTGCTGGTCGAGGACGAGACCGTGGTCTTCATCATCGAGGACGATGGCATGGGCCTGCCCGCAAAGGACCGCGACCGGCTGACCGAGCCCTATGTGACCACGCGCGAGAAGGGCACGGGCCTCGGCCTGGCCATCGTCAAACGCATCTGTGAGGAGCACGGCGGCGAGCTCAAGCTGGCCGACGCCGAAACCCTGGCGGGCGCGCGCGTCTGCCTGATCTTCCCCCTGAAATCCCAACCGAAACCGACCGGCACCGCCGGGACAAAGGAGGCGAAAGCTTCCCGGTCCCGCGCGGTTCCGGCCGCCGAATAGCGAGGCGTCATGCGATCCACGGGAGCCGACATTCTGGTCGTCGACGACGAGGCCGACATCCGCGAACTGGTCTCAGGCCTGCTCGAGGACGAGGGCCATGGCGTGCGCGTCGCCTCCAACTCGGACGAGGCCCTGGCCGCGATCCGCGCCCGGCGGCCGTCGCTGGCCCTGCTCGACATCTGGATGCAGGGCGGCGGTCTGGACGGGCTGGAACTGCTCGACGTCATCAAGGAGCTGGATCCCGACCTGCCGGTGGTGATGATCTCGGGCCACGGCAATATCGAGACGGCGGTCACGGCGCTCCAGCGCGGGGCCTATGACTTCATCGAAAAGCCCTTCAAATCCGATCGCCTGGTGGTCGTTGTCCAGCGGGCGCTTGAGGCGTCGTCGCTGAAGCGTGAGAACCGTCGACTGCGGGCCCAGGTCGCGGCGCCGTCCGGTTTCATCGGCCGCTCCGCGGCGGCCCAGACCCTGCGCAGCACCGTCGCCAAGGTCGCCCCGGCCAACAGCCGGGTCCTGATCTCGGGGCCTCCGGGCTCTGGCAAGGAACTGGTCGCGCGCCAGATCCACGAGGCCAGCGCCCGGTCGAAGGGCGAGTTCGTCGCCATCGCCGCCGCCGGCATGACGCCCGAACGGCTGGACATCGAACTGTTCGGTGAGGAGGGCCACGACGGCCGCCCGCGCAAGATCGGCGTCTTCGAACGCGCCCACAACGGCACCCTCTATCTGGACGACGTCGGCGACATGCCGCGCGAAAGCCAGAGCCGGGTTCTGCGGGTGCTGGTCGAACAACGCTTCCGCCGCGTCGGCGGCGAACAGGACGTCCAGGTCGACATCCGTGTGGTCACCTCGACCTCGCGCGACCTGAAGGTCGAGATCGCCGAGGGCCGGTTCCGCGAGGACCTGTTCCACCGCCTGAACGTCGTGCCCATCCGCGTGCCCGCCCTGTCGGAACGGCGCGAGGATATCCAGGAACTGATCGACTATTTCATCGACACCCTGTCGGCGTCCCAGGGCCTGCCCAAGCGGCGCCTCGGCGACGACGCCATCGCCGTGCTGCAGGTCCATCCCTGGCCCGGCAACGTCCGTCAGCTGCGCAACAATGTGGAACGGCTGCTGATTCTGGCCACCGGCGATCCGGACCAGCCGATCAGCGCCGACATGCTGCCGCAGGAGGCGACCAACGCCAATTCGACCGGCACCCTGGGCGGCGAGCGGATCATCGCCCTGCCGCTGCGCGAGGCCCGCGAGGTGTTCGAGCGCGAATATCTGGCGGCCCAGATCATGCGCTTCGGCGGCAATATCTCGCGCACGGCGGCCTTCATCGGCATGGAGCGCTCGGCCCTGCACCGGAAACTCAAGTCGCTGGGCGTTTCCCCGTCCCGCGGCGGCGAGGACGATATCGAAGAGGCAATCGAAGAATGAGCCGCGTCGCCTATGTGAATGGCCAGTACCAGCCGCACGGCCAGGCCGTGATCCATGTCGAGGATCGCGGCTTCCAGTTCGCCGACGGGGTCTATGAGGTCTGGTCGGTGTTCGACGGCCGGATGGCTGATTTCGACGGCCATATGAACCGCCTGCACCGCAGCCTGAACGAGCTGCGCATCCCTATCCCGATGACGCCCGAGGCCCTGACCCGCGTCCTGAATGAGACGGTCCGCCGGAACCGCGTGCGCGAGGGGCTGGTCTATATCCAGGTCACACGCGGCACGGCGCGACGGGATCACCCGTTCCCGCCGGAGGGCACGCCGCCCAGTGTTGTGATCACGGCGAAATCCCTGCCGCTGTCGAAGGGCAATGCGGCGGCGAAGAAGGGGGTGGCTGTCGTCACCCATCCGGACATCCGGTGGGGCCGTTGCGACATCAAGACGGTCGGCCTGCTGCCCAACGTTCTCGCCAAACAGGCGGCCAAGGAACGCGGTGCCGCGGAGGCCTGGATGGTCGACGAGATGGGGCTGGTCACCGAGGGCTCGTCGACCAACGCCTGGATCGTAGACGAGAACGGCACGCTGCGGACGCGGGACACCCAGGCCAATATCCTGCACGGCATCACCCGCGCGGCGGTCATGGCCCTGATCGCCGACGAGGGGCTGGCCTTCGAGGAAAGGGCTTTCTCTGTGGACGAGGCCAAACGCGCGCGCGAGGCCTTCTACACCTCGGCCAGCGGCTTCGTGATGCCGGCGACCTCGATCGACGGGGTGAAGATTGGCAACGGCAAGCCCGGCCCGATCGCGACCCGGCTGCGGGAGCTGTATCTCGATCAGGCGATCCGCGACGCCATCTAGTCGTTGCGGGCCTGTGCAGGCGGTGGCTAAGGTGAGGAGCCGGACATCCGATCCAGCCCCGCGCCGCTCCCTCGGCCGGAGAACAAGCAAGAACAGGCTGAACCTGCCATGTCGCAAGACAAGTCCAAGAACCTTCAGGACACCTTCCTCAACAGCGTCCGCAAGACCAAGACGCCGCTGACCATCTTCCTCGTCAACGGCGTCAAGCTGCAGGGCATCGTGACCTGGTTCGACAACTTCTGTGTGCTGCTGCGCCGCGATGGCCAGTCGCAGCTGGTCTACAAACACGCCATCTCGACCATCATGCCGTCCGCGCCCGTGCAACTGTACGAGCCTGACGCCGACGAGGACTGACGGCGCTTCGCTTCTCCGGCCGTCATCCTCGGACTTGATCCGAGGATCAGACGTGGGCGTGAACTGTGCCTTCGGGATGGCCCTCCGGCCGGCGGGCGCCTATCTGTCGATCCGCACCGGACAATCCGATCCTCGGGTCAAGCTCGAGGATGACGACCTAGAGAAAGCACGCCGACACCCTTGGCTTCCCATCTTATCGACCACGCCGTCCCCCTCATCCGGGCGGTCGTCATCCACCCCGAACGCTCCGACTCCGGCGCGAGTGAAAGTTCGCGCCAGTCGGTCGAACGTCTGGAGGAGGCCGTCGGCCTCGCCCGGGCGCTGGACCTCGACGTCCGCGGGGAAGAGATCGTGCGCATCCGCAAGGTCACGCCCGCCACCCTGTTCGGCTCGGGCAAGGTCGATGAACTGGCCGCCCTGGTCCGCGCTGCCGAGGCCGAGGCCGTGGTCATCGACGACCAGTTGTCGCCGGTGCAGCAGCGCAATCTGGAAAAGGCCTGGGACTGCAAGGTCATCGACCGCACCGGCCTGATCCTCGAGATCTTCGGCCGCCGCGCGCGCACCAAGGAAGGCCGGCTGCAGGTCGAGCTGGCGCGGCTCGACTATGAGAAGTCGCGGCTGGTGCGGACCTGGACCCACCTCGAGCGGCAACGCGGCGGCACCGGCTCGACCGGCGGCCCCGGCGAGACCCAGATCGAGCTCGACCGGCGCCTGATCGCCGACCGCATCGTCAAGCTGAAGGTCGAGCTGGACGAGGTGCGCCGCACCCGCGGCCTGCACCGCAAGCAGCGCCAGAAGGTGCCGTTCCCGACCATCGCCCTGGTCGGCTACACCAACGCCGGCAAGTCGACCCTGTTCAACCGGCTGACGGGTTCGGACGTGGTGGCCAAGGACCTGCTGTTCGCCACCCTCGACACCACCCAGCGCACCATCCGCCTGCCGCAGGGCCGACCGGCCATCGTCGCCGACACCGTCGGCTTCATCTCCGACCTGCCGCACGAACTGGTCGAGAGCTTCCGGGCGACGCTGGAGGAGGTCGGCGAGGCCGACCTGATCCTGCACGTCCGCGACATCGCGTCACCCGACAGCGAGGCCCAGTCGAAGGACGTCGAGGCGGTGCTGAAACAGATCGAGACGCCCGAGGGCAAGACCCGCCGGGTGCTGGAGGTCTGGAACAAGATCGACCTGCTCGATGACGAGGTCCGCGAGGCCGTACTCGGCCAGGCCGAACGCCTGTCCCGCGAGGGCCGGTCGGTCGCCGTTTCGGCCTGGACCGGAGAGGGGATCGAACCCCTGCGCGACACCATCGCCGGCCTGATCGACGACGACCCGGAGACGGCTCTGACGCTGCTGCCCTCACAGGGCGAGGCGCTGGCCTGGCTTTACGAGAACGGGCGGGTCACCAGCCGGGAGACGGACGACGAGGGCCGCACCCATGTGGTCGTGCGGCTGCACCCGGCGGCGCTGGGCCGGTTCGAGCGGCAGTTCGGGTAATCGTCTCCTCCCTGTTCGCGAAGCGAATGGGGAGGGGGACCACCCGAAGGGTGGTGGAGGGGTCTCAACCGCACCGCTCCCGGGCGAGACGCGCGATGAAGTCGAGGACCCCATCAAGCTCCGTCCTCACACTCTCCGCCGCGAGCCGGACAACCCGGATGTTCTGCTCCCGCAGCCAGGCAGTGCGCCGTCGGTCATGTGCGATGCGGTCCGGACGTTCATGACCCCGTCCATCCACCCCGACAGCCAGCTTCGCTGCGGCGCAGTAGAAGTCCAGGATGTAGGGGCCGATCGGATGCTGACGGCGAAACTTCAGCCCCGCCAGCCGCTTGCCGCGCAGACAGGCCCATAGCCGCATCTCCGGAGGCGTCATGCGCCGGCGAAGCTCGCGAGCCCTCTCGACTGTCAGGAGCGCTGTCACCCCTCCACCATGCTTCGCATGGTCCCCCTCCCCATGGCTTCGCCACAGGGAGGAGACGGTAGGTGCGCGCGTTAAGAGTGTCTACGGTATGCAATCCGGGGTGATATTCAGTCGCCTCCGCACCTTGTGGGGAGGGGCGTCAGCCGCCGCTGCGCTCCGCCACCTTCGCCGCGTCCCACAGCCCGTCCATCTCGGCCAGATCGCTCTGCTCCGGCCCGCGCCCGTCTTTCGCCAGCTCGGCCTCGATAAACCCGAACCGCCGCACGAATTTGGCATTCGCCCCGCGCAACGCGTCCTCCGGCTCCACCCCCAGCTTCCGTGCCAGATTGGCCACCACGAACAGCAGATCGCCGACCTCGTCGCGGGCCTTGTCGAGATCGCCGGCGGCGATCTCCACCTGCAGCTCCGCGACCTCCTCGTGCAGCTTGTCGAAGACCTCGTCGGTCGAGGGCCAGTCGAAGCCGACGCGGGCGGCGCGTTTGGTCAGTTTGGCGGCGCGGGCGAGGGCGGGCAGGCCGACGGGAACGTCGTCGAGCACGCCGTGCTGGGCCTTGGCCACGCGCTCGGCGGCCTTGATGTCTTCCCAGCGCGCCTTCTGGGCCACGCCGTCGGGCTTCGCCGCCTCGTCTCCGAAGACGTGCGGGTGGCGGCGTTCCAGCTTGTCGGCGATGGCGTTCGCCACATCGTCGAAGGCGAACAGCCCCTGTTCCTCGGCCATGCGGGCGTGGAAGACGGTCTGGAACAGCAGGTCGCCGAGCTCGGACTTCAGCTCGTCCATGTCGCCGCGCTCGATGGCGTCGGCGACCTCATAGGCCTCCTCGATCGTATAGGGGGCGATGGTGGCGAAGGTCTGCTCCACGTCCCAGGGACAGCCGCCGTCAGGGTCGCGCAGCCGGGCCATGATGCCGATCAGGCGGTCGATAGGGGTCATGCGGAGGCCGTCGCCGCGCCGCCGCGTTCTTCCAGCGCCTTGCGGATCTCGTCGTGCCGGGCGGGCGTCAGCGGATAGCCCTTGAGCACCAGCGCCGCCGCCGCCAGCAACAGGCCGGGGACGAGGATGAACAGGATCTGCAGCGTCAGCAGCGAGCCCTCGCTGTTGCCCTCGGGCCCCGGAAGGGCGCTGAAGCCGACCCACTGCAGGATCAGATAGGGGATCAGGGCCACGACATGGCCGATCTTGGTCGTGGCCGACAGGATGGAGAACATCAGGCCGGTGCGGTCCACGCCCGTGTCCAGCCGGACCTCGTCGCCCGCGTCGGCCATCATGGCCCGCAGCAGGAACAGGCCGGCCGCATAGGGCAGGCCGGCGATGAACATGGCGGCGGCGGTCAGGGCAAAATTGCCGCCCGGGACCAGGGTCGCCCCGATGTAGAAGGCCGCGAACACCAGGCTGGCCGTCGCCAACGCCTTGTCCTTGCCGATGCGGGTCGCGAGCCAGGCCCAGAACGGCGCCCCGACCAGTCCGGCGACGAAATAGAACAGCATGAACAGCGACGCCTGGGTGTGGTCGTAGCCCTTGATTTGGCCGAAGAAGAAGAACAGCAGCGAGCCGGTAATGCCGGGGGCCACGCCGAGCAGCAGGTCGGCGAACAGCAGCTTGCGCACCGTCTTCTTGCCGAACAGGCCGAGGTAGGCCTTCGGCCCGCCGTGCGGCGCGGCCCCGGCGTTGACGGGTTCGGGCACGACGAACATGGCCAGGCCGATGGTGACGGGCAGGGCGATCATGATGGCCCAGCCCATGATCCGCACCCCCGCGGCGTAGTCGCCGATGCCGGTCTTCACCACCACCGTCGGCAGGATCAGGATCAGGATCACGCCGATGATGTTGAACACCTGCCACCAGCCATAGACGCGGCTGCGCTGGTCGTATTGCGGGGCAAGCACCGCCGCCCAGCCCAGCTGGCCGAGGGTGCCGATCGAGAAGCCGAGGTAGAGGACCAGCAGCCAGCCGAACAGATAGGCCGCGCCGGCCCCCGGCTGGACCAGGACGAACATCATCAGGGCCGACAGCATCAGGATCGGCGTCGAGATCGCCATCCAGGGGCGATAGCGGCCCCACTTCGTCTTGGTCTTGTCCATGCCCCAGCCGATGAAGGGGTCGAAGACGATGTCGATCAGCCGCACCGCCATGAAGACCGCGGCGACCACCCCCAGCTCCAGCCCCACATGGGTGGCGTAGAACTCCGGCAGGGTCACCGGCAGGGCGACGCCGAAGGCCGCCAGCGGCAGGCAGGGGCCGGAGAAGGCGGCGAGGATGGCGTTGGAGCGGCGCGCCGGAGCGGCGGCTGGAGGCGCAGTCGGGGCGGCGTCGGTCATGGATGCGTCCGGCGGTCCGGCCCTGAGTCGGCCGTCCGGACACCATGCCGCCTTTGCGCGCATCACGCGAGCCGTCGACCCCGCGTTCTGTCCCGGCGTGAAGGGCCTTGCAGTGGACACAGAGACAGGGTCAGCTTCCCCGATGCCGATACGTCTGCTCCTGCTGCTGATCAGCGCCCTCGCGACCGTCCTGGTCGCCGGGCCGGCGAAGGCACAGGCCGAGTTCTGCGACCGCCAGATCGAGGACTGGGGCGGCCCGGCCCTCGCCAACGGCATTTCGCTGCATTCGCTGGAATGGGCCCCCTTCGGCTCGGCCGAATGGGGTTGGGAGACCTATGTGCCGCTGATCCAGCAGGAACTGGCCACGGGCTGCGCGGCCAGTTCTCCGGTCTTCGCGCGTCGGCTGGCGGACTTCCAGACCGCGCATCAACTGCCCTCCACCGGCATATTCGACCAGGCGACCTTCCAGACCTTCCGCGGCCTGTGGCAGGAGCGCCGGCCCTTCATCATGGCGCGGGTCCGCGAAGAGCCCTGTCCTGATCCGCCGCCCCTCTACCAGCTGGGCTATCTGGTCGCGTCCGAGGAACACGCCGACCGTCTGACCCGCCTCCTGCGCCGTGACGTGCTTGAGGCCTATCGCCAGATGGTCGCTGCCGCCCGGGCCGAGGTGCCCGAGGTCGCCAACGATCCGGAGCTGCTGCAGATCTTCTCGGGCTTCCGGGACCCGGAGGCCGATGCGGCGCGGTGCGCGGCGGCCGGCAATTGCGACGGCGTCCGCCGTGCCGTCTGTTCACCGCACCGGACCGGCACGGCGGTCGACCTCTATGTCGGCCAGGTCGTCGGCCTCGGTGTCGACAACACCTCGCCGCCCAGCCGCCTGCACATGAGCCGCGGGGCCACCTATCGCTGGCTGGTGAAGAACGCCGGCCGGTTCGGCTTCGTCCCCTACGCCTTCGAGCCCTGGCACTGGGAGTGGGTCAGTCCGGCGAGCGGTTACGCCGGGCCGCCGCCGCCGTCGTGATCCGGGCCCTGACGGACGGAGAACGCGCCCTGGCGGTCGAGGCTTTCGGTGACGCGCTGGCGCTCGACTTCATCCGATTCCTGCCTGCGCCGTGGCCTTTCGACCGCGCCTTTGTGCCCGGGCGCTGGTTCGGACGGGAGTGGATCGTCTGGCCGGCGCGCACCCTGCCATCGGACGTATCGGCTGCGCCCCTGAAGCTCCAGGCCCTGCTGATTCATGAACTGACCCACGTCTGGCAGGCGCAGCAGGGGGTCAATCTCCTGACGGGCAAGATCCGGGCAGGCGATCGACCCGCGTCCTATGAATATCCGGTCGGGGTGGACTGTGAGTGGGGCGGCCTGAACATCGAACAGCAGGCCATGGTGGTCGAGCACCGCTTCCGCCTGACGCGTGGCCAGCCGGCGCCGGCGGACCCGGCCTTCTATGACCGGGTCTGCCCGATCGGGCCTCGGATCAGTGCTTGAGGCTTGCGTCGCGAGTCCCGCAGCCCATATCGGAAACACTCACTGTTTCTAATAGAATGAGCCCAACCCGGATGCGCCAGCCCGTGATCTTCTTTGGCCATGGTTCCCCGATGAACGCCCTCGGCGGGCCTTACGCCGACGCCTGGCGCGCGCTCGGCGAAGCCGTCGGGAAGCCGAAGGGCGTGGTCATGGTCTCGGCCCATTGGGAGACGAATGGCCTGGCCGTGACGGCGCAGTCGAAGCCTGAAACCCTTCACGATTTCGGCGGCTTCCCCGATGAACTGCATGCGATGCAATACCCGGCGCCGGGCTCGCCCGAGCTGGCCGCGCGGGTCGCCACGCTGACGGGAGCGACTCCGACGACGCAGTGGGGCCTCGATCACGGGACCTGGTCGGTGCTGGCCCATGTCTGGCCCGGAGCCGATGTTCCGGTGGTCCAGTTGTCGCTGGACCGCGGCCTCGACGCGCGCGGGCATCATACGCTGGCGAAACGCCTCACGGCGCTGCGGGACGAGGGGATCGTCATCGCCGGCTCGGGTGACTTCGTGCACAATCTGCGGACCTGGAAGCGGGCCGGCGGAGAGGCCTACCCCTGGGCGTCAGGCTTCAATGAAGCGGTCAAGGCGGCCTTGCTGCGCGGCGACGACGAGGCCCTGATCGACTGGGTCGGGCTGGCTGAGCACGCGCAGATGAGCGTCCCGACCGACGAACACTATCTGCCGCTGCTCTACGTCGCCGCCCAGCGCAGGCCGGGCGACGACGTCAGCTTCTTCAACGACGTCATCGAGGGCGGCTCAATCTCGATGACGGGCGTGCGGATCGGTTAGGCGAGGTCGGTCTTGCGCTTCAGGACGTGGTCCACGGCCCAGGCACCCGGTCCGGCGAAGGCGAGGTAGAGGAAGACCCAGCAGTACAGCGCCGCCAGCTCGCCCTGGTTGACCATCGGGAAGAAGGACGCGCCACCGAACTGCCAGTGGAACTGGGCATAGGCCACGGCCATCATGCCTGACATGAGGAAGGCGACCGGTCGGGTGAACAGCCCGAGGACGATCATCGCCCCGCCGACCAGCTCCAGAACGCCGCCGACGCCCATCTGGCTGGCGATGTCGAACGGACCCATGGCGGGGGCCGGGAAGCCGAAGATCTTCTGCGCGCCGTGCTGCATGAACATCAGGCCGGAGACGATGCGCAGCCCCGCCAGCGCCTTGTCGGCATGGGGATCGAGTTTGGAAAACAGGCTCATGGTCAGTTCCTTCCGTCACCGGCCCGGCTCGGACCGCTCGTCATATTGAAACTGTTACTGTTGCAGTCAAGAGCCCGGCCGTCAGGTGGCCTTCTCCAGTTCGGCCATCTGCTGGATCCGGACATAGTCGGTCTTGCCGGTGCCCAGCACGGGCACCTCGGCGACGCGCATGATCTTCTTGGGAACGGCCAGTTCGGGGGCACCATGGCTGCGGGCCCATTCGGCCAGACGGGCGACGTCGGCGTCCCGGCGGTCGGTGACCAGCACCAGTTTCTCGCCCTTGCGCGCGTCGGGGATCGAGACCACGGCATGCCGCGCCTCTGGCCAGACCGCGCTGGCCAGACCCTCGACCGCGGTCAGGGACACCATCTCGCCGCCGATCTTGGCGAACCGCTTGATGCGGCCGAGGATCGAGACGTAGCCGTCCTTGTCGATGTCGACGATGTCGCCCGTGTCGTGCCAGCCGCCGGGCAGCGGTTCGACGACCTCGGGGTCATCCGGCGACAGATACCCCTGCATCACGTTCGGCCCGCGAAGGAAAAGCCGTCCCCCGTCCGGGATGCCCTCGACCGGATCGAGCCGCCATTCCATGCCCGGGATCATCTGGCCGACCGTCCCCGGCCGGTTCCGGTCCGGGTGGTTGATCGCCACAACGGGGGCCGCCTCGGTCGCCCCGTAGCCCTCGAGCAGTTTGAGGCCGTGGAAGCGGGTGTTGAACAGGTGGTGGGTCTCGGGCCGCACGCGCTCGGCGCCGGCGACCACAAACTCCAGGGTGTCGAAATCATCGGGCGACGCGACCCGGGCATACTGGTTCAGGAAGGTATCGGTCGCGAACAGGATCGAGGCCTTCACCTCGGGCAGCAGCTCAACGATCTGTTTTGCGTGCAGCGGCGAGGGATACTGGAATGCCTTCATGCCGTTCAGCAGGGGCAGCATGACCCCGCCCGTCAGCCCGAAACAATGGAACGTTGGCAGCGGGTTGAACATCACCCACTCCGGCTTCAGGTCAATATGCTGGGAACCCTGCCGACAGTTGGAGACCAGATTCCACTGGCTGAGCACCACGCCCTTGGGGGCGCCGAAGCTCCCGGAGGTGAAGAGGATGACGCCCGTCGAGGATGGTTCGGTCCTGACCCTGAACTGTCTGGGCAGCATGCCGGCCAGCAAGCCATAGGCCTTGTCCTGCAGTCCGATGGTTTTCCGGATATCGTCCAGCCAGACAATCTCGGCGACCTTGCCCAGTTCCTCCATCAGGTCTTCGAGCTTGGCCTGGTTGATGAACCGCTTGGCGGAGAGGACCTTCTTCAGCCCGGCGGCCTTGATCGCCGCCTTGATGTTGGCCTGGCCGGACGTGAAATTCAGCATCACAGGCACCCGGCCATGCGCATGCAGGCCGAAATAGGTGACGACGACACCAGAGCTGGAGGGCAGCAATATGCCGACCCGCTCACCCACTTCGGTCATCGCGGCGATCTTGCGGCCCAGCACAAAGGCGGAGCGGATCAGCCCGGTGTAGGTCAGCGGATTCCGGTCGATGTCCTCAAGGATTTCCTTGTCGCCGAATTTTTCCCGGGCGGAGATGAGGGCGTCGAAAACCGTTTCCTCAACGTGACGGGGATCCAGGGGTACGCGCAAGTCCATCCTCCGTGCGGCTGCGGTTTGTCCCGCGCCCTTTTTATGTTCAGCGGTCAGACTAGGGCGACCGCGTCGCCTTGAAAAGGTGCGTTACCTCGCGTGAGGACCCGGCCTGCCTTGCCTTCGCCCCGCGGAAGGACGACATAGCGGTTCCGCACCGCTCCGGAGCCCGCGTCGCCTTGGTTACGCTGATCAATACCCTGACGAAGACGCCGGCCGAACTGCGTCACCCCGAGAAACAGAACCGCCCCGAAACGGTGGTGCTGAAGAAGCCTGACTGGCTGCGCGTCAAGGCACCCGGCTCGGGCCAGTACAACGCCACCAAGGCCATCGTGAAGGACAAAGGCCTCGTCACCGTGTGTGAGGAGGCGGCCTGCCCGAACATCGGCGAGTGCTGGAGCCAGAAGCACGCCACCCTGATGATCATGGGCGACACCTGCACGCGGGCCTGCGCCTTCTGCAACGTCAAGACGGGCCTGCCCCAGCCGCTGGATCCGGAAGAGCCGGCCAAGGTCGGTCTGGCCGTGGCCCAGCTGGGCCTGAATCACGTCGTCATCACCAGCGTGGACCGGGACGATGTCTCGGACGGCGGTGCCGCCCATTTCGCGGAAGTGGTGCGCCAGATCCGCGTCCAGGCTCCGAACACGACGATCGAGATCCTGACGCCCGACTTCCTGCGCAAGGACGGGGCGGCCGAGGTGATGATCGACGCCACGCCCGACGTCTTCAACCACAATCTCGAGACCGTCCCGCGGCTGTATCTGAAGATCCGGCCCGGAGCCCGCTACTTCCACAGCCTGCGCCTGCTGCAGATGGTCAAGGAACGCGACCCCAACCAGTTCACCAAGTCCGGCATCATGGTCGGCCTGGGCGAGACCCGCGAAGAGGTCATGCAGGTGATGGACGACATGCGCTCGGCCGGCGTCGACTTCATCACCATCGGCCAGTACCTCCAGCCGACCCGCAAACACGCCGCCATCGACCGCTTCGTCACGCCGGACGAATTCAAGGCCTATGAGGCCATCGCCCGCGCCAAGGGCTTCCTGATGGTCTCGTCCTCGCCCCTGACCCGCAGCTCGCACCACGCCGGCGACGACTTCGCCCGGCTGAGAGCGGCGCGTTTGGCGCAGACCGGACGCTGAGCCGCGCTTGGCCGTCCACCGCGTCACCAAAATCCTGCCGTACACGCCGGCCCAGCTGGCCGATCTGGTCGCCGACGTGCGCGCCTATCCCGAGTTCGTGCCTTGGGTGACCGCCATGCGGACCTGGAGCCCGCGCGAGGAGGGGACCGGTGTCAGCCTGGTCGATGCCGAGGCGGCCGTGGGCTTCTCCTTCCTCAGGGAACGGTTCTCGACCTGGGTGCGGCATGACCGGAACCGCGACATGGTCGAGGTCGGCCTGATCCGCGGGCCGTTCCGGCACCTCAAGAACCACTGGGAATTCTTCCCCGATCCGGCCGGGACGCGGGTCGAGTTCTTGATCGACTTCGCCTTCAAGTCGCGACTGCTCGACGGCATGCTGCACGCCAATTTCGACCGCGCCGTCAGCAAGCTGATGAGCTGTTTCGAGGCGCGGGCGGCGAAACTCTACGGACCCCAATCTTCCTCGGCGAAGCGGTGAGCTTCGACTTCGACGCGACGGTGGTGGGTGCCGGCGAGGTCGGCCTGGCCTGCGGCCGCGCGCTGGCGAAGAGTGGCCTGTCGGTGCTGGTCCTGGAGAAGGAACCCCATATCGGTCAGGGCGTGTCCTCGCGCAATTCCGAGGTCATTCACGGCGGCCTCTATTATCCGACCGGTTCGCTGAAGGCACGGTTCTGCGTCGAGGGGCGGCGGGCGCTCTACGCCTTCCTCGACAGCCACAAGGTCGATTTCCGCAAATGCGGCAAATTGGTCGTGGCCACGGACGCGGCCGAGGTCGAGCGGATTGAGGCCATCTTCGTCCAGGCGACGGCCAACGGTGTCGAAGGACTGGAACATCTGACCGGTGCCCAGGCGCGGGCGCTGGAGCCGGGCCTGAACGCCCACGCCGCCATCCTGCCGCCCGAGAGCGGCGTCTTCGACAGTCACGGCTATATGCTGGCGTTGGAAGGCGAGATCGGTGAGGCGGGCGGTTCGGTGGTTGTCTCCACCCCGTTCGAACGGGCGCAGCCCTTGCCCGGCGGCGGCTTCACCCTCACAGCGGGCGGGGAGGGCGGGGCGACCCTGACCACCCGCCTACTGGTCACCGCGCCGGGTCTCGCCGCGCAGGCCGTGGCGGCCCGGATCGAAGGCTATCCCGCCGACCGCATCCCGGCGGGTCATTTCGGCAAGGGCGTTTATTTCCGGCTGACCGGCAAGGCACCGTTCGAGCGGCTGATCTATCCGCCACCGATCCCCGGCGCGCTCGGCACCCACTATCGCAAGGATCTGGGTGGACAGGCCGTGTTCGGGCCCGACCTCGTCTATGTCGAAACCGAAGACTATGCGGTCGACGCCGCCAAGGCCGCGGAGTTCGAGGGCTACATCCGCCGCTTCTGGCCCGGCCTGCCGGCCGGTGCCCTGACCCCCGACTACGCCGGCATCCGGCCCAAACTGCACGGACCGGGCGAGCCGCAGCCGGACTTCCAGCTGCACGGTCGTGACGTTCACGGTCTCGACGGACTGGTCGCCCTGTTCGGCATCGAAAGCCCCGGCCTGACCAGCTCCCTTGCGATCGGCGAGGCGGTCAGCGAAATGCTGGCCCATGACTGAGATCACGATCCGTGACGCCGCTCCGGCGGATATTCCGGCCCTGCATGCCCTCATAGAGAGCGCCTACCGCGGCGAGTCCTCACGCGCCGGCTGGACCACCGAGGCGGACTTGCTGGACGGCCAGCGCACTGATCCCGATGACCTCGCCGACATTCTGGCCGATCCGGCGCAGGCGCTGCTGACGGCCTGGCGCGACGATGAGCTGGTCGGCTGCATCCTGATTGCGAACCGCGGCGAAGGCATGGGCTATTTCGGCATGCTGTCGATCCGCCCGACCTTGCAGGGCGGTGGTCTGGGGCGCTCGCTGGTCGAAGCCGCCCATCAGGCGATGGCCGAACGCTTCGGCGCCCGTCGGGTGCGCATCTCTGTGCTCCCCCAGCGCGAGACCCTGATCGCCTGGTACCAACGGCTGGGATATCAACCGACCGGCGAGACCCTGCCGTTCCCTTATGGCAATCCCCGTTTCGGCCTTCCCAAACGTGACGACCTGTATTTCGTCGTCATGGAACATGGACTGGCCTGAGCCGGTGGAGATCCGTACCTCACGTCTGATCCTGCGCTCCGCCCGGCCGGACGATCTCGAGGGCCTGCACGCCGTCCTGTCGGACCCGCGCGCCACCCGCTGGTGGTCGACGCCGCCGCACGAGACACTGCAACAGACCCGGGAATGGCTCGACGCCATGATCGCCAACGGTCCTGACCATCCGGATTTCGTGGTCGAGCTCGACGGCCGGGTGATCGGCAAGGCCGGCTTCTACGTCCTGCCCGACGTCGGCTACATCCTGCATCCCGACTGCTGGAGGCAGGGGCTGGCGTCGGAGGCGGTCGGGGCGGCGGTCGACCATGTCTTCGGGACCCGAGACATCGAGACCCTGACCGCCGACGTCGACCCGGAGAACGCCGCCTCGATTCGCCTGCTGGAGCGGCTGGGGTTCGTCAGGACCGGCTTTGGCGAGTGCACCTGGAACGTCGGCGGCGTCTGGAAGGACAGCGTCTTCTACGCCGTGTCGCGGACGGATCGGGCTTCCGGGGCGACCGGACAAGCTCCCGCTTGAACTCCGGGCCGGGTTGAGGCATAAGCCCGCCCTCGCAGGCGGCTCTTTCGGGCCGCCGCTGTTGTTTTCGCGCCTCCGCCGGCGCCACCCTTGAGAAGATTGAGACGGACATGGCCGTTCCGAAGCGCAAAGTATCGCCCTCGCGTCGCAACATGCGCCGCTCGCACGACTCGCTGGGCTCCAACCCGCACGTCGAGGACAAGGACACGGGCGAGCTGCGCCGCTCGCACCACATCGACCTGAAGACCGGCACCTACCGCGGCCGCCAGGTCCTGACGCCCAAGGAAGACTAGGGCTTTAGAACCTCCTCATCCCGGCCGACGGAGCGCCACGCGCGAAGGCCGGGCCGGGACGAAGCTGAATAACGGCGCGCGGTGCACCGCGCGCCGTTTTCGTGCGTTGTACCTCCCACCCAACGGAGTTGCACCATGATCCGCCGCCTGATGCTCACCACCGCCGTCCTCGCGCTCGCCGCCTGCGGCGCGCCTGACACCGCTCCGGCCCCGGCCCCGGCCCCCGAGCCTGTGCCGGTCCCCGCGCCCGGCCCGGCCGCGAACGTGCTGACGTCCCAGGGCTTCGGGCCGCTCCGTATCGGCATGACCCGCGCCGAGGTCGAGACGGCCCTGGGTGCCGATTCCAGCCCCGGCTCGGTCGGTGGCCCTGACCCGGCAGCCTGCGACACCTTCCATCCGGCTCGCGCCCCGACGGGCCTGAGGGTCATGATTGAGCAGGGCGTCCTCACCAGCATCTGGCTGGACCGGGGCGCGACCCTGAAGACGGACAAGGGCTTCGGCGTCGGCGATACGGCCACGGCGATCAAGGCCGCCTACGGCCCGACGGCGACCGCTACGCCGCACAAATACTCCCCCGCCCCGGCGGAATACATCACGACCTGGAGTGTCGGCGGCTCCGCCGGCTACGTCCAGGACCCCGCGGCGCGGGGCATCGCCTATCATATCGGCACGGACGGCACGGCCGAACACGTGGCCGCGGGCGGGCCGAGCATCCAGTACGTCGAAGGCTGCGCCTGACGGTTGGCGATTCTGCGGGGGTTGGGCTAAACCCCGCCCAGTCCCCGACAGAAGAGCGCACCCATGACCGACATCGCCGACATCGTCGCCCGCCAGATCCTCGACAGCCGCGGCAATCCGACGGTCGAGGTGGATGTGATCCTCGATGACGGCAGCTTCGGCCGCGCGGCTGTGCCGTCGGGCGCCTCCACCGGCGCCCATGAGGCTGTCGAACTGCGCGACGGCGACAAGGACCTGTGGGGCGGCAAGGGCGTCGGCAAGGCCGTCGACAACGTCAATGGCGAGATCTTCGACGCTCTCAGCGGGATGGACGCCGAGGACCAGCGCCGCATCGACGAAGCCCTGATCGCCCTCGACGGCACCGAGAACAAGGGCCGGCTGGGCGCCAACGCCATCCTCGGCGTCAGCCTCGCCGTCGCCAAGGCCAGCGCCATCTCCTCGGGCCTGCCGCTGCATCGCTATCTGGGCGGCGTCTCGGCCCGCATCCTGCCGACGCCGATGATGAACATCATCAACGGCGGGGCCCATGCCGACAATCCGATCGACATCCAGGAGTTCATGATCCTGCCGACCGGGGCGGACAGCTTCTCCGAGGCCCTGCGCATGGGATCGGAAATCTTCCACGCCCTGCGCAAGCAGCTGAAGGACGCCGGACACAATACCAATGTCGGCGATGAGGGCGGCTTCGCCCCCAACCTGGCCTCGGCCGAAGAGGCCCTGAGCTTCATCACCCGCGCCAGTCAGGCCGCCGGCTATCTGGCGGGCGAGGACTTCCACCTTGGGCTCGATGTCGCGGCGACGGAGTTCTTCAAGGACGGCAAATACGTCATGGCCGGGGAGGGCAAGACGCTCGAGGCCGAGGCCATGGTCAACTATCTCGCTGACCTGTGCGAACGCTTCCCCATCGTCTCGATCGAGGACGGTTGTGCCGAGGATGATTTCGACGGCTGGCGGCTGCTGACCGAGCGCCTCGGCGACCGCTGCCAGATCGTCGGCGACGACCTGTTCGCCACCAATCCGGCCCGTCTCGCCGCGGGCATCGGTGAGGGGCTGGCCAACTCCATTCTGGTAAAAGTTAACCAGATCGGTACCTTGTCGGAAACTCTTGATGCTGTGGATATGGCGCACCGCGCGGGCTACACCGCCGTCATGAGCCACCGCTCGGGCGAGACCGAGGATTCGATCATCGCCGACCTCGCCGTCGCCACCAACTGCGGACAGATCAAGACGGGCTCGCTGGCCCGTTCGGACCGTACGGCCAAATACAACCAGCTGCTCCGCATTGAAGAGATGCTCGGTGACCAGGGGGCCTATTTCGGCGACGGCATGCTCCTGAACCGCTAGGCGGTTTTCGGGCGCTGTCTTCGCCGTCTCGCGGGATGGTGTGCGACCAAGGGCCATTCAGGCGCGACGAAAACCGGCGGATTCGGTAGACTATGCGTCACGGCGCGTTGTCGCCGTGGCGAGGTTTCGGGATGCACGCCTCCGGATCGACAAGTGAAGGGTGGGCGACCAGGCGGGAGGCCGTGAGTTACCGCCACACCCTGCATGACGGCGCGCTTGCGCGCGTCACAGACATCTGCGCCCCGGCATCCGAGCCACCATCCGGCCATTCCGCCCAGTTTCAGATCGCCCTGCCGTACCATGGCCTGTTCGGCTTCCGGGTCGGCAGCCGCATGGGTCTGTTCGACGCCCAGCGCATGCCGTTCGTCACCGCCGGCCGCGACTATTCGGACAGCCATCCTGTCGAGGGGTTGGGGCACGCCACCCTTGTCCTGACGCCCGCGCCCGCCGTGCTCGAGGATCTTTGCGGCACAGCGACGCCGCGGGACCACCCCGGCTTCCAGCGTATCGGCCTGCCCACGTCCGCCGGTATCCGCCTTCGGACCCAGGAGCTTCGCCGTCTCGGGCAGGACCAGCCGGATCCGTTGCGCGACGAGGAATCGGTGGCGGCGACCCTGGGCGAGGTCCTGACGGCCGGCTTTCGCGAACCGGTCAGCGCCATTCCGCGTGTCATAAATCGGGCGAAAGAAGTCCTGCACGCCTTTGGATTCGAACGGATGACCCTCGACCGGATCGCCCGGGAAGTCGGCGTCTCTCCGGTCTATCTGACCCAGGCCTTCACGCGCGCCGAGGGCCAGCCACTGTACCGCTATCAACTGGGCCTTCGGCTGAATCGGGCGCTCGTGGAACTGCCCCACAGTAACGACATCACCGCCCTGGCGCTCGATCTCGGCTTCTCAAGCCACGCCCATTTCAGCACCGCCTTCAAGGCCAGTTTCGGACAGAGTCCGTCGCAGTACCGGGCCAATGCGCGCTCGCCGATCCACGCCCAGGCGGCCTGACCGTCCGACCATAAAATTCTGGAAGTCCGGATTCCTGCGAGTGCCTAGGTCTGGTGCCCTCAACGTAGGGGAGTCAGGCCATGAGCCTTCGTTCAATTCTGATCAGCGGGATTTTGATGATTGCAGTCGATTGTGTCGGGTCCGCCGCCATGGCGCAGACGCCTGAGGAAGATCGCCGCACGGTCGCCGCGCTGGACATCGAGTATCAGCTGGCGGTGAAGCACAATGATTTCGCCACCATGGACCGCATTCTTCACGAGGACTTCGTGCTGATGCTCGGCGATGGCCGGGCGATCACCCGCGAGGCGCTGTTCGCCAATGAGCGGCTGACCACCTATGAACAGCAGGACGAAGAACCGGGCAGCCAGACCGTGCGGGTCTATGGCGATACGGCGATCGTGACTGCCAAGCTCTGGCTCAAGGGCGTCAACGGGCATGGACCGTTCGACCGGACGCTCTGGTTCAGCGACACCTATATCCGCACGGAGTCCGGCTGGCGCTACGCCTTCGCCCAGGCTTCGCTGCCGCTCACGCCGACGTCGACGTCCGGCGAGCAATAGGTCCGGGTCGGGTTCGGCGGCGGTGGCCCCGGCTGTCGCCGTTGAACGCCGGGGAGGGTGCTTCGTGTTTTTGGCGCAACCTCACGGCCAAGCTACGGTTCGTTAGGCATTTTCGATCAGACTCTCTCAATCTTGAGTCCACGCTCAGAAGGAGCGTTCCCAGTGCCTGAACGGATGAAACCGTATTTTCCCTCCGCAATTCTGCTGTTGCTTGTCGTCTATCTGGGCGTCCAGGCCCTGACGGGCCAGCGCGGCCTGCTGAGTGGCCATGAGCGCGATGCCCTGATGGTGAGGCGCGAAGCACAGCTGGCCGGAATCATGGACCAGCGACGCGACCTTGAGGTCCGGGTCCGCTATCTGCGCACCGACAGCCTGTCGCGCGATCTGCTGGAAGAGCGCGCCCGCGCCGTCCTCGGCTTCGCCGATCCCCGCGACTACGTCATCCGCGTCTCGGCCCCGGTCGCGACAAACGGCTCCCCGCCCCGAGCCTGATCAGAGATCAGGCTTTGCCTGTATTCTCGAACGAAGACCTGAGTTCGGATGCGGGGCATCCGAACCGGTTTCGTTCGTGCGTGAACTTTCGTTACAGCTCGGCTTGAGCGCTTTGCCTTTCGGGAACGAAGGCTGCTAAAGCCCCTTTCCGTAACGACAAGAGGCCCTGCCGTGTGGGCCCAGCCGGGAGATGACGGATGGCGAAAGCCCCCGCCGCAAAGACTGCGTCCAAGAAGATTCCCAATGCGCCGTCGGCGTCAAAAGAGGACCTGCTTCGCTTCTATCGCGAGATGGTCCTCATCCGCCGGTCGAGGAGCGCGCGGGCCAGCTTTACGGCATGGGCCTGATCGGCGGCTTCTGCCACCTGTACATCGGCCAGGAGGCCGTGGCGGTCGGCGTTCAGGAGAGCGTCAAACAGGGCCACGACAAGATCATCACCGGCTACCGCGACCACGGCCACATGCTGTGCGCCGGCATGGACCCGAAAGAGGTCATGGCCGAGCTGACCGGCCGTATCGGCGGCTCGTCCAAGGGCAAGGGCGGGTCGATGCACATGTTCGACACCGCCACGGGCTTCTACGGCGGCCACGGCATCGTGGGCGCGCAGGTGGCGCTGGGCACCGGCCTGGCCTTCGCCGGACGCTATCGCGGCGATGACAGCGTGGCCTTCATCTATTTCGGCGACGGCGCAGCCAATCAGGGCCAGGTCTACGAGAGCTTCAACATGGCCCAGCTGTGGAAGCTGCCGGCCATCTACATCATCGAAAACAACCAGTACGCCATGGGCACGAGCATCGAACGCTCGTCGTCCACGACCCAGCTGAGCGAGCGCGGCTCCAGCTTCGGCATCCCCGGCGAACAGGTCGACGGCATGGACGTCCTGGCCGTGCGCGACGCCGTGGCCCGGGCGGTCAAACGCGCCCGTGAAGGCGGCGGCCCCTTCATCCTCGAGATGAAGACCTATCGCTACCGGGGTCACTCCATGTCGGATCCGGCCAAATACCGGGCCAAGGAAGAGGTCGACGAGGTCAAGAAGACCCGCGACCCGATCGACCACGTCAAGATGCTGCTGGACCAGGCCGGCGCGACCGAGGACGACCTCAAGGCCATCGACGCCGAGATCAAGACCATCGTCGCCGAAGCGGTTCAGTTCGCCCAGGAAAGCCCCAGCCGGACCCGTCCGAGCTCTATACCGACGTCTATGTGGAGGCCTCGGCATGACCGACATTCTGATGCCGGCGCTGTCGCCCACGATGGAAGAGGGCACCCTGACCAAATGGCACATCAAGGCGGGTGACACCGTCTCGGCCGGCCAGGTCATCGCCGAGATCGAAACCGACAAGGCCACGATGGAAGTCGAGGCCGTCGACGAGGGCGAAGTCCTGGAAATTCTTGTGGCCGAGGGCTCCGAGAATGTGAAGGTCAACACGCCCATCGCGCGTCTGGCCGGCGAGGCCGGTGCCGCCGCCCCCGCGCCGAAGGCTGAGGCCCCCGCCGCCGCCGCCGAGCCGGAAAAGGCGGCTGCGCCCGCCGCTGCGCCGGCTCCGAAGGTCGAGCTCCGCGATCCGGAAATTCCCGCCGACGCCAAACTGGTCAAAACGACCATCCGCGACGCCCTGCGCGACGCCATGGCCGAGGAGATGCGCCGCGACGAGAAGGTCTTCCTGATCGGCGAGGAGGTCGCCCAGTACCAGGGCGCCTACAAGGTCAGCCGCGAACTGCTGCAGGAGTTCGGCGACAAGCGCGTCGTCGACACCCCGATCACCGAGCACGGCTTCGCCGGTCTGGGCGTCGGTGCCGCCATGGCGGGGCTGAAGCCGATCGTCGAGTTCATGACGTTCAACTTCGCCATGCAGGCCATCGACCACATCATCAACTCGGCGGCCAAGACGCTCTACATGTCGGGCGGCCAGATCCGCGCCAGCATCGTCTTCCGCGGCCCCAACGGCGCCGCCAGCCGGGTCGGTGCTCAGCACAGCCAGGACTATTCCGCCTGGTACGCCAACGTCCCCGGCCTGAAGGTCATCGCGCCCTATGACGCGGCCGACGCCAAGGGGCTGATGAAGGCGGCCATCCGCGATCCCAACCCCGTCGTCTTCCTCGAGCACGAGATGATGTACGGGCTGGAGTTCGACGTGCCCGAAGGCGACTACGTCCTGCCGATCGGCAAGGCCAAGGTCCGCCGCTAGGGTACCGACGTCACCATCACGGCGCACAGCCGCATGGTCGGTTTTGCCCTGCAGGCCGCCGAGAAGCTGGCGGAGGAGGGCATCTCCTGCGAGGTCGTCGACCTGCGCACCCTGCGTCCGCTCGATCATGAGACGATCGTCGAGAGCGTGAAGAAGACCAGCCGTCTGGTCTCGGCCGAGGAAGGCTGGGGCCCCATGGGTGTCGGCGCCGAGGTCGTGGCCCGGGTCATCGAACACGCCTTCGACTACCTCGACGCACCGCCGCTGCGTGTCCACCAGGAGGATGTGCCGCTGCCCTACGCCGCCAATCTGGAAGTCCTGTCGCTCCCGGGCGTGGACAAGATCATCAAGGCTGTCCGGGCGGTGATGGCATGAGCGAGCCTTCGGAATTCCAGCTGAAGACGCCCGCCAGCGTCGCCGCCGACGCCGAGGCGATCGAAATCCTGCGCATCTGGTGGTCGAAGGGCGAACCGGTCATGTCGATCAAGCCGGCCTTCAACGACCCGCGCCAGTTCGGCCAGGTCCTGGCCCTGGCAGCGCAGCACATGGCCCACGGCTACAACGTCCGGCATGGCCATGACGAAAAGCAGGCCTACAACAAGATTCTCGCCGGCATTTCCGATGTGCTGAACGGCCCTGACGTTGCGACCGTCGTCGAGGAACCGACCGGGAGCGTGCAATGACCGACATCCTGATGCCCGCCCTGTCGCCCACGATGGAAGAGGGCGTTCTGGCCAAATGGCACGTCAAGGTCGGCGACACGGACAAGGCCGGTGACGTCATCGCCGAGATCGAGACCGACAAGGCGACCATGGAGGTCGAGGCCGTCGATGAGGGCCAGGTCACCGACATCCTCGTGGCCGAAGGGACCGAGGGCGTGAAGGTCAATACGCCGATCGCGCGCCTGAAGGACGAGGGCGGCGCCGCGGCCCCGCCTCCGAAGGCCGACGCTCCGAAGGCCGCCCCGAGCTCCGAACCCGCGAAGTCCGCGCCGGTGCAGTCCGCCCCGGTTGCGGCAAAGGCGCTCGCCGCGCCGGCGAGGGCCGACGGCGGCCGCGTCTTCGCCTCGCCGCTGGCCCGTCGTCTGGCGGCCCAGGGCAATATCGACCTGTCCGGGGTCAAGGGCACCGGCCCGCACGGCCGGATCGTCAAACGCGATCTCGAAGGCGCTCCGACCGGTGCTGCGAAGCCGGCCGCCGCCTCGGCCCCGACTGTCTCCGGCGAGCCCCGCAAGGTCCAGTCGCTGGCCCAGATGGGCATTCCGGACGGCAGCTATGACCTCGTCCCGCTGGACGGCATGCGCAAGGCCATCGCCCGGCGTCTGACGGACAGCTTCCGCGACGTGCCGCATTTCCCGCTGACCATCGACTGCCGCATCGACGGCCTTCTGGCCGCCCGCGCCAAGGTCAACGCCCTGCTCGAGAAGGACGGGGTCAAGGTCTCGGTCAATGACTTCGTCATCAAGGCTAGCGCCATGGCCCTGAAGGCCGTGCCGGAGGCCAACGCCAGCTATTCGCCCGAGGGCATCGCCATGCACCACCACGCCGATGTGGCGATGGCGGTGGCGATCGACGGCGGCCTGATCACGCCGATCATCCGCAAGGCCGAGACCAAGACCCTGTCGCAGATCGCGACGGAGTCGAAGGACCTCGCCAAACGCGCCCGCGACCGCAAGCTGAAGCCCGAGGAATTCCAGGGCGGCACCTTCTCGGTCTCCAACCTCGGTATGTTCGGCATCAAGGCCTTTGCCTCGATCATCAATGAACCGCAGGGCGCGATCATGAGCGTCGGCGCCGGTGAGCAACGGCCGGTCGTGGTCAACGGCCAGCTGGCGGTCGCCACTGTCATGACCGTCACCCTGACCTGCGATCACCGCGTGGTGGACGGCGCGATCGGCGCGAAATTCCTGCAGGTCTTCAAGGCGATGATCGAAGATCCTGTGACGATGCTGGCCTGATCGGAGACACGGTGTGACCTCGGTCTACGACTTCAGCGCCACGGCCATCGACGGCGCCGAGACGGCGCTGGAGCAGTATCGCGGCCAGGCCCTGCTGATCGTCAACACGGCCTCGAAATGCGGCTTCACCGGCCAGTACGCCGGGCTCGAGGCGCTGCATCGTCAGTTCGCGGACAAGCCGTTCCAGGTGCTGGGTTTCCCCTGCAACCAGTTCGGGGCCCAGGAGCCGGGCAAGGCTGCCGAGATCGCCAGCTTCTGCTCGACCACCTATGGCGTCGACTTCCCGATGTTCGACAAGGTCGAGGTCAACGGCCCCGACCGGCATCCGCTCTACGCCTGGCTGACCAGCCAGAAGAAGGGCTTCCTGGGCAGCCGCGACATCAAGTGGAACTTCACCAAATTCCTGACCGATCGAGAGGGCCGCGTGGTCGCGCGCTACGCCCCACAGGTCGAACCCGAGGCCATCAAGGCCGATATCGAGAAGCTGAACTGACATGGCCGCTGAATTCGACCTCATCGTCATCGGTTCCGGCCCCGGCGGCTATGTCGCCGCCATCCGCGCCAGCCAGCTCGGCCTGAAGGTCGCCATCGTCGAGCGCGAGAACCTGGGCGGGATCTGCCTCAACTGGGGCTGTATCCCGACCAAGGCGCTGCTGAAGTCCGGGGAGAAGTACGAAAGTCTTTCACACCTCAAGGATTACGGCCTGTCCGCGGACAAGGTCGGCTTCGACTTCGCCGCCATCATCGCCCGCTCGCGCGGCGTGGCGAAGCAGCTGAACTCGGGCGTCGGCTATCTGATGAAGAAGAACAAGATCGAGGTCATCGAAGGTTCGGCCAAACTCGAGAAGGGCACCGCCGCGCCCAAGGTCGTCATCGCCCTCAAGGCCGGCGGGTCACGCACGGTCGAGGCCAGGGCGGTCATGCTGGCCGTCGGTGCCCGCGCCAAGGCCATTCCGCAGATCGGTCTCGAAGCCGACGGAGACCGCATCTGGGCCTATCGCGAGGCCATGGCCCCCAAGGCCATGCCCGCCTCCATCGTCGTCATCGGCTCGGGCGCCATCGGCATCGAGTTCGGCAGCTTCTACCGCGCCCTCGGGGCCGAGGTGACCGTGGTCGAGGCCGTCGACCGGATCATGCCGGTCGAGGACGAAGAGGTCTCGAAAGCCGCCCAGAAGTCGTTCGAGAAGCGCGGCATGAAATTCCGCACCGGCTGCAAGGTCACGAAGGTGTCGAAGGGCGGCAAGGGCGTCCAGGTGGCCATCGAGGCCGGCGGCAAGGCCGAGACGCTCGAGGCCGAGGTCTGCATCTCGGCGGTCGGCATCACCGCCAACACCGACGGCATCGGTCTGGAGGCGCTGGGCGTCAACATGGACCGCGGCCACATCACCATCGACGGCCACTGCCAGACCAATGTGAAGGGGCTGTACGCCATCGGCGACTGCGCCGGCGCGCCCTGGCTGGCGCACAAGGCCAGCCATGAAGGCATCCACGCTGCCGAATATATCGCCGGCTTCAAGACCCCCAATGTGAACTCGCCCATCGCCGGCTGCACCTATGCCCAGCCGCAGGTCGCCTCGGTCGGGATCACCGAACAGGGCGCGCGCGAGGCGAAGCTGGACGTCAAGATCGGCCGCTTCCCCTTCAAGGTGAACGGCAAGGCCATCGCCTCGGGCGACACCGACGGCTTTGTGAAGACCATCTTCGACGCGAAGACCGGTGCCCTGATCGGGGCCCATATGATCGGTGCCGAGGTGACCGAGATGATCCAGGGCTATGTCACCGCCATCGCCATGGAGGCCACGGAAGAAGACATCCACGGCATCGTCTATCCGCACCCGACCATGTCCGAGGCCATGCATGAGGCGGCGCTGGACGCCTATGGGCGCGTGATTCACATCTAGGCGGCCTACCCCAAGCCGGGGCAGCCATTCGGAGCCTTAGGGTTCGCTGCGATCACGAGCCCGTAGCTGCTCGTTCATGCGCACTGCCCAGTCCGCACCTTCCAGCGCCACGTCCTCTCTCTGACAGAGAGCCGTGGCGGACAAGCCGAGCCAGTGTTCGTATCCGTGGGTGTCGAGCGAGACGAACTGTTCCCAGGCGGAATCGACGCCATCGGGGCGGAATTGCCCGCAAAGGATCGGACGGCGATCACCCGGACGATAGGTGTAGAGGCCGAGTCTGACATTCCGGAATTCGGCGGGCGGGGCACCCTGTCGATCAAAATCCTGCAAGACGTCAGTGACGATGTCCGGGTCGGGAAATCCTCCCGGAGCACCGAGAACAAGTGCCGCACCCACAATCGACGCCAACAGCATTTGAAACCCTGGATCCATCCAACGACACGATGCCGCCGGTCTGACGAAAACTCTCCCGCCCGGATGTCGTCAATGTGGCGCCAGTGGGAGCGAAGAGGGACGCCAGGACGGGTGCCCTGATCGATGCGGGGGTGACCGGCAGGACCCGGGAGGCGTCGCCGCCATTGGAATGGAGGCCATTCACGAGGCGGCTATTGGCTTGCCGTTGCCGGGTCGGGACGCCAAAACTTGGCGACCCGGACGGCCACCGGGTGTCTTTGGGGTTCACCGGGTATGCCCGACCATTCGACGAGAACGTCCTCCTGGGTCGCGATCGCACTGCGCGCCGGGATCGCCTTCCCGATCCTCTATTTCGCCGTTCAGATCGTCCTTTTCCCCTTCGTTCCGGGGTATGATTTCACCCGTGACGTGGCCAGTCGGCTGGGGTCGCCCGCCTCGTCCATGGCCGGCGTGTTCAACGCCGTGGTTGTGCTGACCGGTGCCACGGGGATGGTCGCTGGCGTCGGGCAGGTCGTCCGGATGCGCCAGTTTGGCGGCAACATCCTGATCGCCTTCATGGCAGGTCTCTGCGTGATCAGTGTGGGCGGGGCCACCCTGTGGGCCGGACTGGTGCCGCTGCCGGACCCCGCACACGGGGCCAGCGGCCCCTTCATGCTCGCCGGTGTGGTCTATCCCGCGCTGCTCCTGGTCGCCTTCCGGCGCTCCCCGTTCTGGCGGATCGTATTCCTCTTCGCGCTGCTGGCCGTTGCCGCTTCCGCGGCTGTGATGACGGGCCTGACCGGGATCGACCTCATGCGGTGGGAGGGTGCGATCCAGCGGCCCGTCGCCCTGGCCCTGCTCGGGCCCGTCGGACTGGCTTCCTTCGCCCTGTTGCGGGGCGGGGTGTCCCGCAACTAGCCCGCCAGCACGTCTGCGCCCATCCGCTCGAGCAGCGCCCCGCCCTGATGGACGGCGGCCATCCGGCTCGCCGCGCCGGCCAGAACATTGGCGGCATAGATTTCGTACAGGGTGATCTTGCCTTCGAGCCAGGCCGGGTCGCCCTGGCCGCCGTCCAGCTGGTCACGCGCGTGGATCGCGCCCAGGGCCAGCATCCAGCCGCCCGCGACGTCGCCGACCAGTTTCAGATAGGCGTCGGCGGCCGCCAGCACGTCGGCGGCACCGTCGGCGGCACCCTTGCGCTCCAGCAGCCATGCGGTGGCCGCCTCGACGGCTGCAACGCCCTCGGCGAACGTCTCCAGCGGCTTGCCGGAATAGAGGCGCGGCAACACCGCCAGCGTCGCCTTCATGTCGGCGATCAGGTCGTGCGCCGACTGGCCGCCGTCCTGCGACAGCTTGCGGCCCACCAGGTCGATGGCCTGGATGCCGTTGGTGCCCTCATAGATCGGGGCGATGCGGGCGTCGCGATAGTGCTGGGCCGCGCCGGTCTCCTCGATGAAGCCCATGCCGCCGTGGATCTGGACCCCCATGGAGGCGACCTCGCATCCGATGTCGGTGGACCAGGCCTTGGCGACGGGGGTGAACAGGTCCTCACGGCCCTTCCAGCGACGGCGATCCTCTTCGGTCGCGGCGTGTTTCGCCAGATCCGCGGCGACGCCGGTCGACAGGCAGATGGCACGGGCCGCGGCGATCTTCGCCTTCATCACCGCCAGCATCCGGCGCACATCGGGATGGTCGACGATCGGGGCATTGGCCTCGCCGGTCCAGGCCGAACGGCCCTGCCGACGGTCACGGGCATAGGCGAGGGCGTGCTGATACGCCCGTTCGGCGATGCCGACGCCCTGGACCCCGACGGCAAGGCGGGCGGCGTTCATCATGATGAACATATGGGCCAGGCCCTGATTGGGCTGGCCGACCAGTTCGGCGGTCGCGCCCTCAAAGGACATTACGCAGGTGGGGGAGGCGTGGATGCCCAGCTTGTGCTCGACCCCGACCGCGCGGAAGGCGTTCCGGGTGCCCAGCGAGCCGTCCTCGTTCAGCAGGAATTTCGACGCCAGGAACAGGCTGATCCCCTTGGGCCCCGCGGGCGCGTCGGGCAGGCGGGCCAGCACCAGGTGGACGATGTTGTCCGTGGCGTCGTGGTCGCCCCAGGTGATGTAGATCTTCTGACCGCTCAGGCTGTAGGTCCCGTTGCCGTTCGGCGTCGCCGTACTGGTCAGGGCACCCAGGTCGGACCCGGCCTGCGGCTCGGTCAGCACCATGGCGCCGGTCCACTCTCCGCTGACCAGCTTCGAGAGGTAGATTTCCTTCTGCGACGGCGTGCCGTGGGCCTCCAGGGCCTCGATGGCGGCCAGCGACAGCATGGGGCAGAGGCCGAAGGCCATATTGGCGGCGTGCACCGTCTCATAGGCTGCCAGCTCCAGCGCCTTGGGCAGGTTCTGGCCGCCGGCATGGGCGGGCGCCGACAGGCCGGTCCAGCCGCCCTCGGCGAACTGGCGGTAGGCATCTGCGAAACCCGGTGCGGCGATCACGGCGTCGTCGGCCCACAGCGAGCCCTTCTGGTCGCCGATCCGGTTCAAGGGGGCCAGCACGCCCTCGGAGAACTGCGCCGCCGCCTCGAGCACGGCCCCCATCAGGTCGGCGTCATAGTCGGGGAAGGCACCGGTGGCCGCGACCTGGTCGATGCCCGCGACGGCCTGGAGGGTGAAGGCGAGATCACGGACGGGGGCGCGGTAGGTCATGGGAGAGCGGGCCTTGTTGGCGTTCTGATCCGCGTTCATGCCGCCTTGCCGCGACGGTATGCAAGCGGCCTTGGCGTTGGCGTCCGGCTGGTCCAGTCTGGGGCGTTCAATCTGCCGAGGATCCATGGCCGAACCACGCAACCGCTATTCTGCCGTCTCGCTCATGCTGCACTGGCTGATCGCGGCGATGATTCTCGCCCAGGTGCTCCTGATCACCGCGCATGAGGCGACCGAGGGGCAGACGATCTCCCGCGAATTCGTCCAGATTCACAAGGCGCTGGGGCTGACCGTTCTGATCCTGACGCTGGTGCGGATCGGCTGGCGCTTCGCCAATCCTGCCCTGCCTCTGCCGGACGGCATGAAGCCTTGGGAGAAGCTCCTGGCCCGGGGGACGCACGTCCTGTTCTACATCCTGCTGATCGCCATGCCGCTGACCGGCTGGGCGGCGGTGTCCGCGACCGGGCGAGACCTCAGCTGGTTCGGCCTGTTCAACTGGCCGCTGCTGCCGATCACCGGCGGCCGCGACGCCTTCCGCTCCATCATCGACATCCATGAGCTGGTGATGAAGGGGCTTTATGTCCTGATCGCCCTGCATGTCCTGGCCGCGCTGAAGCATCAGTTCGTCGACCGGGACAATGTGCTCCATCGGATGATCCCGTGGATTCCGCGCCGGCCGTGAGCCGCGTCGCCACCCTGATCGTGGCCGGTCTGGCCTTGCTGACCCTGACCGGGGCGGCGACCATCCCCTGGACGGTGGACCGCGACGCGTCGCGCATCGAGCTTTCGGTCCGGGCCTTCGGCGGGTCGCACAGCGGCCGGTTCGGGGACTGGCGGGGCGACATCGTCTTCGATCCGGCCGATCCGGACCGGACGCGCGCCACAGTGATCGTCCAGTCAGCCTCGCTGGCGATGTCGCCGGCCGTCGCCTCGGCGCGGGCCACCAGTCCGGCCTTCCTTGATGCCGCCCGCTATCCGCAGATCCGCTTCGAACTGCAGTCTCTGGAGCCGCTTGGGGGCGACCGCTATACGGCGCGCGCCCGGGTGACGATGAAGGGGGTGACCCGGCCGGTCGCCTTTCCCGTGGACTTGCGCGTGACGGGCGACCGGGCGCATCTGGCGGGCGCATTCGTCCTGAATCGCGCGGATTTCGGCATAGGGACATCGGGGCCGTGGAACGGGCTGGTCGGACGACAGGTGACGGTGCGGGTGGCGCTTCAGGCGCAACGCGGCTGAACGTGTCCGACACCGAGGCCGCGCGCATCCTGGCCGATGGCCGCCTCGTCATCCTGCCGACCGAGACCGTCTACGGTCTTGGTGCGGACGCCGGAAACGCGGCCGCCGTGGCCGCCATCTTCGAGGCCAAGGGGCGCCCCCGTTTCAATCCGCTTATTTCCCATGTCGCCGACGCCATCCAGGCCGAGGCCATCGCCGTGTTCGACGCGCGGGCCCGGGCCCTGGGCGAGGCCTTCTGGCCCGGCCCCCTGACCATCGTGGCCCCGGTCCGGGACCGGGACCGGGTCTGCGACCTGGCCCGTGCGGGTCTGGACAGCGTCGCCGTCCGGGTGCCGGGCCACGCCCGCGCCCGCGCCGTCATTGCCGCCTTCGGCCGCCCCGTCGTCGCCCCCTCGGCCAACCGATCGGGTCGCCCCAGCCCCACCACCTTCGCCGATGCCGTCGAGGAGACGGGTGCCTTCGCCGCGGCCGCGCTGGACGGCGGCGATTGCGCCGTGGGCGTCGAAAGCACCGTCGTCTCGGTGCTGGACGGTCGCGTGTCCCTGCTGCGTCCCGGCTCCGTCACCCGCGAGGAGCTCGAGGCCGTCGTCGGCCCTCTGGACCGGGACGGGGAGGGCCATCGCTCCCCCGGCCGCCTGGCCCTGCACTATGCGCCGGACGCGCCGGTCCGGATCGAGGCAGAAGCAGCGCGGCCCGACGAGATCCTGCTCGGCTTCGGTCCCGGCGTCGGCGAGCCGCGCTGGAGCCTGAGCCCCTCCGGCGATTTGCGTGAGGCGGCCGCCAATCTGTTCCGCCGGCTGCGGGAGGCGGACCGGGAAAAGCCGGTGGGGATCGCTGTGTCGCCGATCCCGGCGCAGGGGCTCGGCGAGGCGATCAATGACCGGCTGAGGCGGGCAGCGGGGTTTGTGGGTTAGGGCGCTACTGCGCCGTCCAGCCGCCGTCGATCGAGAAGCTGGCACCGTTGGCCGAGGCACCCAGGTCGCTGACCAGATAGAGCATCATGCCGGTCAGTTCGTCGGTGGTGACGAACCGCTTCGTCGGCTGGGAGCCGAGGATCACGTCCTTCAGCACGGCCTCCTTGGACATGCCGCGCGTGCGGGCCTGGTCGGCGATCTGCTTCTCGACGATGGGCGTCTCGACGAAGCCGGGGCAGATGGCGTTGCAGGTGATGTTGTCCTGCGCGACTTCCAGCGCCACCGTCTTGGTGAAGCCGAGGACGCCGTGTTTGGCCGCGACATAGGCGGACTTGAACGGGCTGGCGACCAGGCCGTGGGCCGAGGCGATATTGATGATCCGCCCGCGGCCCTGGGCCTTCATGATCGGAATGGCCGCGCGCGTCGCATAGAAGGTCGAGGACAGGTTGATGGCGATGATCTGTTCCCACTTGTCGGACGGGAATTTCTCGACCGCCTCGACATGCTGGATGCCGGCGTTGTTGATCAGGATGTCGACCCGGCCCAGCTGGTGCTTGCCGTAGGCCACCATGTCGGCGACCTCGTCGCCACGCAGCATATTGGCCGCGTGATAGCGCACCTGCACACCGCAGCTGGCCTCCAGCTCCGACCGGGTGCGTTCGATCTCTGACGGGTCTCCCAGGCCGTTCAGCACCACATCGCCGCCGCGCGAGGCGATGGCGCGGGCGAAGGCGAGACCGATGCCGGAGGTCGAGCCCGAGATCACAGCCACCTGACCCTTCAGGTCGCCGATGTCGCGGAAGGGCTCGCTCGCTGTCTCAGCGCCGTCGCCGCGTTTGGGCCATTGGAACATGGGGTCTCGTCCGTCCGTCAGTCTTGTGTCGCCAGCCTAGCCGTTCGCGTTTGCGAAGGCGACAGTCGGGATTAATTTCCCGACCTGATGAATATCCACTCTGTCTCGCTCGAGGCCGCCTTGTCAAAGCGATAGCCGTCGCGATCGAACGCCTTGAGGTCCTCGGCCTTCTCGATCCGCTCGTCGATGGCGAACCGCGTCATGCCGCCGCGTGCCTTCTTGGCGAAGAAGGAGATGATCCGGCTCTCGCCGTCCTTCGATTCACGGAACTGAGGCGTGACCACCGGCAGTTTCAGCGCCCGGGCGTCGACCGCGCCGAAATATTCCTGGCTCGCGAGGTTCACCAGCACCCGCCGGCCCTGACCTTCGGCGTCGGCGTTCAGCTGTTTCGCGATCCGGTCACCCCAGAAATCATACAGGCTGGACCCGCGCCGGGTCTTCAGCCGCGTCCCCATCTCAAGCCGATAGGGCTGGATCCGGTCCAGCGGCCGGAGCAGGCCGTACAGGCCCGACAGGATCCGCACATGGTCCTGGGCGAAGGCCAGACCGGCTGCATCGAGCTCACGCGCCTTCAGCCCCTCATAGACGTCGCCCGCAAAGGCGAAGGCCGCCTGCACCCCGTCGGTCGAGTCGGGGTCGAAGGCCTGGAACCGCTCCCGGTTCAGCCGCGCCAGATCGTCGGACAGGCTCATCAGCTGGCGCAGTTCGGCCACCGTCCGGCCGCGCGCGGTTCTGGCGAGCGAGCCGGTGTCCTCAAGGAAGCGGCGCTCGCTGGCGGGCAGGCCGGGATCGGCTTCGGTGAAATCCAGCCGCTTGGCCGGGGACAGGACGATCAACAAGGCAGGGCTCCGGCGACGTTGCGTCGGAATAGGCCGCTTCGGTGACGAATTGAACCGGGCGGGGCGTCGCGCTCAGACGGCCTGTGAATAAAGCGCCGCCAGCACCGCCGGGATCCGGTCCGGCAGGTCTTCGGCGATCAGCCCGGGGCCGAAGCCACGCGCGGCCTCGGCGTGGATCCAGACGGCCGCCCGGGCGGCGTCGAAACTGTCCATCCGCTGGGCCATCAGCCCGGCGATCATGCCCGCCAGCACATCGCCACTGCCCGCCGTCGCCAGCCAGGGTGTCCCGTTGTCGTTGATGGCCAGCCGTCCGTCCGGCGCCGCGATCACCGTCGCGGCCCCCTTGAGCACCACGACCGCACCGGCCCGCGTCGCCGCCTCGGCCGCCGCCGCCTCACGCCCCTGTTCCAGCAGGCCGGGAAACAGTCGCCGGAACTCGCCCTCATGCGGCGTCAGCACGTCATCACGATCCAGCACCTCGAACAGATCGTCGGGCCAGCCCTCGAACACCGTCAGACCGTCGGCGTCTACAACCAGCGCCGCGCCCGTCTCCGCCAGGGCGCGCACATTGGCCCGGGTGGCGTCATTGACCCCGGCCGCGGGCCCGATGACGACGGCGTCCAGGTCCGCGGCGGCCTCGGCCAGGGCCTCATCGGACCCGAAGGGGGTCAGCATGATGGCCTCGATCGCCGGGGCGATGACGGCGGCCGCATCCGGCGGGCACAGGATGCGCACCACGCCCGCGCCGATCCGCAGGCCGGCCCGCGCGGCCAGTCGCGCCGCGCCGGTCTGGCTGGCCTTGCCCGACACCACCCCCAGCCGCCCACGCGCGTGTTTGTGGGCATCCACCCCCGGCCAGGGCAGGGCGGCACGCCAGTCTGGCAGGGCAGGGTGTGTCATCCTGACTTGCGTCCGTTCACGGATGGCGACTCCGGACGAAAAACACTTGCCTTATTGTGCAATGCAATGTCCCCTTGCGGTCCAAGTGTGCGGCACGAAATAGCCCGCCTGGGATCGCCGATGAAAAAGATCGAAGCCGTCATCAAGCCCTTCAAGCTGGATGAAGTAAAAGAAGCGCTCCAGGACGCGGGCGTGCAAGGCATGACCGTGCTGGAGGCCAAGGGATATGGTCGCCAGAAGGGGCATTCCGAACTCTACCGCGGCGCAGAATACGTCATCGACTTCCTGCCCAAGATCAAGATCGAGGTGGTGGTTCCCGATGACATGGTCGATTCAGTCGTGGACGCCATTCAGGCCGCTGCCCGCACCGGCAAGATCGGTGACGGCAAGATCTTCATTTCCGACGTTCTCAACGTCATCCGCATCCGCACCGGTGAATCCGGCGCGCAAGCCGTATAACCCTCTCATCCGGCCGTTCCGAAAGGGACGGCCGTTTTCCTTCCTCCCCCGCCAGACAGGATCCACAAGACATGAGCGCCGGAAAGATTCTCAAGGAGATCAAGGAGAAGGACGTGAAATACGTCGATCTCCGTTTCACCGACACCAAGGGTCGGATGCAGCACGTCACCTTCGATATCGACCTGGTCGATGAAGAGTTCCTCGAAGAGGGCACGATGTTTGACGGCTCCTCGATCGCCGGCTGGAAGGCGATCAACGAGTCCGACATGCTGCTCAAGCCGGACCTGAACGGCTACTGGATCGATCCGTTCTACCAGCAGACGACGATGTTCCTGTTCTGCGACGTGCTGAACCCCGACACCGGCGAGCCCTACAACCGCGACAGCCGCTCGATGGCCAAGAAGGCCCTGGCCTATGTCCAGTCCTCGGGCGTGGGCGACACCGTCTTCTTCGGCCCGGAAGCCGAGTTCTTCATCTTCGACGACGTCCGCTGGTCCACGGCCCCCCACGATACGGGCTACACCTACGATTCGATCGAACTGCCGGCCAATACGGGCGCGGAGTATTCCGAAGGCAATATGGGCCATCGCCCGACGCACAAGGGCGGCTATTTCCCGGTCAACCCGACCGACAGCGCCCAGGACCTGCGCGGCGAAATGCTCGGCGTGATGCGCGACCTGGGCATGCAGCCCGAGAAGCACCACCACGAGGTCGCCCCTGCCCAGCACGAACTGGGCCTCAAGTTCAGCGACCTGCTGACCATGGCCGACCGCCTGCAGCTCTACAAATACGTCATCCACAACGTCGCCGCCGCCTACGGCAAGTCGGCCACCTTCATGGCCAAGCCGACCTTCGGCGACAACGGCTCCGGCATGCACGTGCACCAGTCGATCTGGCGTGATGGCAAGCCGCTGTTCGCGGGCGACAAATACGCCGGCCTCTCGGACCTTTGCCTCTGGTACATCGGCGGCATCATCAAACACGCCAAGGCCATCAACGCCTTCGCCAACTCGACGACCAACTCCTACAAGCGGCTGGTTCCCGGCTACGAAGCCCCGGTGAAACTGGCCTATTCGTCGCGCAACCGTTCGGCCTCGATCCGTATTCCGTGGGTCAACTCGCCCAAGGCCAAGCGTATCGAAGCCCGTTTCCCCGATCCGATGGGCAACCCCTATCTGACCTTCGTGGCCCTGCTGATGGCCGGCCTGGACGGTATCGAGAACCGCATCGATCCGGGCGCGCCCGCCGACAAGAACCTCTACGACCTGCCGCCGGAAGAGCGCGGTTCGATCCCCGAGGTCTGCGGTTCGCTGAAGGAGGCTCTGGACGCCCTCGACCAGGACCGCGCCTTCCTCAAGAAGGGCGGCGTCATGGATGACGACTTCATCGACAGCTATATCGAGCTGAAGATGGAAGAGGTGATGCGCCTGCAACTGCACCCGCACCCCGTCGAATTCGACATGTACTACAGCTGCTGATCAGCGGCTGAGGTCGGAAAGCAAGACGCCGGACGGGGGACCGTCCGGCGTCTTTTTCGTTCTGGGCTGCCGCGGGTCTAGCGGTTGGTCGTCTCGACCTCGATGCCGTCGCGGCCGGCGCGGACCGTGGTGCTGTCGTCGGTGCGATCGGTTTCGATGACCACCGGCGGGGTGGGAACGGCGACTTCGCGCTCGACGACCACGGGGGCGGCCGGGACCTCGCGCTCGATGATGGTGGTCGTATCGGTGTCGCGCGCGGCGTCCGCATCGTTGGCGGCCGGGGTGCAGGCGGCGGCGGCGAGGGCGACAACGGCGAGGGCGGCGACAGTGGTAAGCGTGTGGCGGATGGTCATGGACGGACTCCTGGATGGGAACCCGGTGCTAACGGCCCCGCTCGGGGGTTGTTCCGGCCTAGTGGAGGCTGACCGCCACGGGGTTCCAGCGCTCCACCGGCTGGATTTCGGCCGGGAAGGTGATCCGCACGCCGCCCCCGCCGCCACCCGGGGTGCCGCGAGTGATCAGCAGTCTTCCACCGAGCTGTTCGGTGATCGCCTCGAACAGGGGGATGTCGTCCGGTGCGGGGCCCTGGCCCTCGGTCACCGCCAGGCTCAGGAACCGCTCCCGACCGTCGTCGTCCAGGGTGACCGCAAGGGTCACGGCGGCCCGCTGGGCTTTCAGGGTGTTCAGATATTCCAGCAGAACCAGCCCCAGCGAGGTTGCCTGTTCCAGCGGGATGTCGCGCGCGCCGCCTGAGATGCTGACGCGATCGGACGGCACGCCCCCGCGGGCCGCGGCGGCCTCGACCAGTTTGCGCGCGAAGGCCTCGAACGGAATGCGGCGGTCTGTGCCGCCCGTGAACGCCCTGTGGGCGCGCGAGATGACCATTGTGCGCGAGGCGGCGTTGGTCAGAACCTGCGAAGCCACCGGATCGGCCTCCTCACGCGCCCGCAGCTGCAGGATGGCGGAGATCAGTTGCAGATGATCGGTCGTGCGCTGGGCGTGGTCGCGAAACAGTTCGGCCTGCCCCATGGCGAGGGCTTCGACCTGGGCATGTTTGGTGGTCAGGGTGTTGAGCCGCGCGCGGATGGTGCTGAGCACATGAATCAGCAGCAGGGACGAGACGAGAAAGAGGCCCAGCCCCACCATCGCCTGTCCGTCGGTCGGGAACGAGAAGGGCGCGGGGCCCATGAAATTATAGACGATGACCGTCGAAAGGCCGGCCGCCATAAGGCCCGGACGGCCACCCAGCCAGTAGGCCGACAGGATGACCCCTGGATAGAAGCAGATGTAGCCGTAGCCGGCGAGATACGGTGAGAGCTGCACCCGCCCCCAGAGCGAGATCAGCACCAGCGCGGCTGCAGCCCAGTAACGGGCACCGGGAATCCGGGCCAGGCGACTGAACAGGGCACCGAGGCGAGCCGGCGGCAGCCTCAGGAGGGCCAAAGGAATTTCCATGGTGTG
>Ga0187842_1000065_pt1 | contig 54341 bp, 47 predicted proteins | sample SpaLakP09_SKY_41_FD_134514 | JGI IMG/M metagenome (GOLD analysis project Ga0187842, IMG submission 134514) | Oligotrophic lake water microbial communities from Sparkling Lake, Wisconsin, USA - SP09_SKY_41 | ecosystem: Environmental > Aquatic > Freshwater > Lake | place: USA: Sparkling Lake... | reverse complement strand
GACGACGCCATCGTCGTGGTCGAAAACGTCGAACGGGTGATGAGCGAAGAGGGCCTCTCGCCCGTCGAAGCGACCCGCAAGTCGATGAAGGAGATCAGCGGAGCCCTGATCGGCATCGCCCTGGTGCTGTCGGCGGTGTTCGTGCCCATGGCCTTCTTCGGCGGCTCGCAGGGCGTCATCTACCGCCAGTTCTCGATCACCATCGTCTCGGCCATGCTGCTGTCGGTGGTCGTCGCCCTGGTGCTGACCCCGGCCCTCTGCGCCACCCTGCTGAAGCCGGTCGCCAAGGGCCACACCATCGCCGACAAGGGCTTCTTCGGCTGGTTCAACCGCAGCTTCGACCATGCCAGCAGCAACTATCAGCGCGCGGTCCGCGCCATTCTGGGCAAGAGCGGGCGCTGGATGCTGGCCTATGCCGCGATCATCGCCGTCATGGCCGTGCTGTTCATCCGCCTGCCGACCTCGTTCCTGCCGGAAGAAGACCAGGGCACCATCTATACCCTGGTCCAGCTGCCGGCCGGCGCGACCGATGCCCGGACCCAGGGCGTACTCAAGCAGGTCGAGAGCCACTTCCTGGCCGACAAGGCCGTGAAGTCGATCTTCACCGTCTCGGGCTTCAGCTTCGGGGGCGCAGGCCAGAATGCGGGCCTGGCCTTCATCAGCCTCAAGCCGTTTGACGAGCGCAAGAGCCCGGACCTGAAGGCCGCCGCTGTGGCAGGCCGGGCCTTCGGGGCCTTCTCGCAGATCCGCGACGCCATGGTCTTCCCGATCGTGCCGCCGGCCGTGCAGGAGCTGGGCAATGCCTCGGGCTTCGACTTCAAGCTGCAGGACACCGGCGGCGTCGGTCACGAGGCCCTGATCAATGCCCGCAACATGGTGCTCGGCATGGCGGCCCAGAACCCGGTCCTGGCCGGCGTCCGCCCCAACGGCCAGGACGACACCCCGCAGCTGCGGATCGATGTCGACCAGGCCAAGGCCGGGGCCATGGGCCTGACCACCGCCGACATCAACTCGGCCCTCAGCACCGCGCTCGGCGGCTCCTACGTCAATGACTTCATCGACCGGGGCCGGATCAAGAAGGTCTTTGTCCAGGCCGACGCCCCGTTCCGCATGAAGCCCGAGGACCTGAACCGCTGGTTCGTGCGCAACAGCAGCGGCCAGATGGTGCCCTTCTCGGCCTTTGCCACCACCCAGTGGACCTACGGCTCGCCGCGTCTGGAGCGCTATAACGGTCTGTCCTCGGTCAATATCCAGGGCACCCCGGCACCCGGCCAGAGCTCCGGCGCGGCCATGGCGGCCATGGAAGAGATCGCCGCCAAGCTGCCCCCGGGCATCGGCTATGAATGGACCGGCCTGTCGGCCCAGGAACGGGAGTCGGGCAACCAGGCACCGGCCCTCTACGCCCTGTCGATCCTGGTCGTCTTCCTGCTGCTGGCGGCCCTCTATGAGAGCTGGTCAATCCCGCTGTCGGTGATCATGGTCATCCCGCTGGGCGTCGTTGGGGCCCTGCTGGCCACCACCCTGCGCGGCCTGTCCAACGACGTCTATTTCCAGGTCGGTCTGCTGACCACCATGGGTCTGGCCGCCAAGAACGCCATCCTGATCGTCGAGTTCGCCAAGGACCTGCACGAGAAGGGCATGGGCCTGATCGAGGCGACGCTGGAGGCCGTCCGCATCCGCCTTCGACCGATCATCATGACCTCGCTGGCCTTCATCTTCGGCGTCCTGCCTCTGGCGATTTCCAACGGGGCGGGCTCCGGCAGCCAGCACGCCATCGGCACCGGCGTCATCGGCGGCATGATCTCGGCGACCCTGCTGGCGATCTTCTTCGTCCCGCTGTTCTTCGTGATCGTCGAGAAGACCTTCAAACCCAAGCCCAGGCGCGTCGACGAGACGCCCGCGATCCCGGCCGAGGGGCACTGACATGACCTTGCTTCGCAACCTCACCCTGACCCTGCTGGCGGCCACGTCCCTGACCGCCTGCACCCTGGCCCCAACCACCGTCCGGCCCACCCTTCCAGTGGCCCAGACCTGGCCGGCGCCGCAGGCCGAGACCGTCGCCTCGGCCGCCGACCTGGCCTGGCGGGAGGTCTTCACCGACCCCCGTCTGGCCGGGACCATCGATCTGGCCTTGAAAGAAAACCGCGACCTGCGGGTGGCCCTGCTGAACATCGAGCAGGCCCGCGCCCGCTACGGCGTGCAGCGCGCCGCCCTGCTGCCGGGGATCAACGGCACCGTCTCGGGCACCAACAGCCGCACGCCGGCCTCGGTCAGCCAGACCGGCGCGGCGCTCGAGACCGAGCAGTACAGCGCCAGCGTCGGCCTGAGCGCCTATGAGCTGGACCTGTTCGGCCGGGTCCGCAGCCTCAACCAGGCGGCGCTGCAAAACTGGCTGGCAGTGCGCGAAAACGCCCGCTCGGCGCAGATCAGCCTGATCGCCCAGACCGCCGGGGCCTGGCTGACCCTGGCCGCCGACGAGGACCTGCTGCAGCTGGCCCGTGACACCCTGGCGGCTCGCGAGGACTCGCTGAAGCTGACCCAGGCCCGGGTCGAGGCCGGTACGGCCGGGACCCTGGACCTGCGCCAGGCCCAGACCCTGACCGAACAGGCCCGGGCCGATGTCGCCGCCTATGTCGCCCAGGTGAACCAGGACCGGAACGCCCTGCGGCTGGTGGTCGGCACCGACATTCCCGACGACCTGCTGCCGGCCGGGGGCCTGGTCACCGCCCAGATCCTGGCCGACCTGCCGCCGGGCATGGTCTCCGACGTCCTGACCCGTCGCCCCGACGTGCTCGCCGCCGAGCACCAGCTGGCGGCGGCCAATGCCGATATCGGCGCGGCCCGGGCGGCCTTCTTCCCGCGCATCAGCCTGACCGCCTCGACCGGAGCGGCCAGCGGCGCGCTGGGCGACCTGTTCGGCAACGGTACCGGAACCTGGAGCTTTGCCCCGGCCGTCAGCCTGCCGATCTTTGCCGGCGGGGCCAACAGGGCCGGGCTGGACAGCGCCAGGGCCGGTCAGGGCATCGCCGTGGCCACCTATGAAAAGACCGCCCAGACGGCCTTCCGCGAAGTGGCCGACGCCCTGGCGGTGCGCGACACCATCACCGACCGGGTCGCCGCCCAGGAACGGCTGGTGGCCGCCGCCGACAGCCAGCGCCTGGCCCGGGCCCGCAAGGAGGCCGGGCTCGACTCCAGCCTCACCCTGCTGGACGCCCAGCGCACCCTCTACGCCGCCCGGCAGGGCCTGATCGCCGCACGGCTGATCCAGGCCGGCAATCGGGTAACGCTCTACAAGGTCCTCGGCGGCGGCGCGCCCGCCGCCTGACGGACCCTTTTGGTTCCCCCGGTTCCGGCCGGGGGTGTTCGCGGCGTCCCCCCCAACCCGACGCCGGCGAACGGAAGAGGCGTGCTCCTCCCCCCCAAACCCAGGGGCGCGCCTCTTCCCCCTCCCCGAAAGCGGCCGTCGCGAAACAGCCCTAACGCCGCCTTCAGCCAGTTTGCAAACGTTTGCATCATCCTTTTCTGGTGCTACGGTCCGCAAAATGCCCGGTGGGAGGGATCTTGATGAAAACGGCGATGACCTGGGCCGGGATTGTTTGCGCCACTTTGCTGTCCATGGTGGCCGTGGCCACCGCCTCGCCGGCCCGCTCGGACACGCTCTATGCGCCCAAGCCCGCCGTGCGCCTGACCCATCCCGAATGGTCGAAGAACGCCGTTCTCTATCAGCTCAATACCCGCCAGTTCACGAAGGAAGGCACGCTGAAGGCCGCCACGGCCCAGCTACCGCGCCTCAAGGCCCTGGGGGCCGACGTGATCTGGCTGATGCCGATCCACGAGATCGGGGTGAAGAACCGCAAGGGCACCCTGGGCAGTCCCTATTCGGTGAAGGACTATTACAGCGTCAATCCCGAGCTCGGCACGCTGGACGACCTGAAGGCCTTTACCGCCGAGGCTCACCGCCTGGGCCTGCAAGTCATTCTCGACTGGGTGGCCAACCACACCGCCTGGGACAATCCCCTCACCGTCCAGCACCCTGACTGGTACGAACGCGCCCTCGACGGCCACTTCCGCCCGACGCCGTGGTGGGACTGGTCGGACATCATCAATCTCAGCTACGCCAAGGCCGAGACCCGCCAGTACATGACCGAGGCCATGATGTACTGGGTTCGCGAGGCCGATATCGACGGCTTCCGCGCCGATGTCGCCGGCTTCGTGCCGCTGGACTTCTGGGAAACCGCCCGCGCGCAGCTCGAGACCATCAAGCCGGTCTTCCTGCTGGCCGAATGGGAAATGCGCGACGTCCACTATGCCGCCTTCGACGCCAGCTATGCCTGGAGCTGGAGCGAGGCGATGCGCAAGATCGCGCGGGGCGAGGCCGACGTGAACGCCCTGTTCGTCTTCTATTCGTGGAACGAAAGCGCCTATCCGCGCGAGGCGATGCGGCTGGTCATGACCTCCAACCACGACCAGAATGCCTGGGAGGGCACCGAGTTCGAGTGGTTCGGCCCGGCCCGTGAGGCGGCCATTGTGCTGTCGGTGGTCGGGGAAGGCCTGCCGCTGATCTATAACGGCCAGGAAGCCGGCAACGAGAAGCGCCTGGCCTTCTTCGAGCGCGACCCCATCGTCTGGCGCGAACATCCGCAGGGCCGGCTGTTCAAGACCCTGTTTGCTCTCAAGCACGCCAACAGGGCCCTGTGGAACGGCCAGTGGGGCGGGCGCATGCATTCGGTGGTCAACAGCGCGCCCGGCAAGGTCCTGAGCTTCTTCCGCCGGGTCGAGGGTGACCAGGTGTTTGCGGCGATCAATTTCAGCGGCCAGGCCCGCAGCGTCACCTTCACGGGCAGCCATCACCTCGGGGCCTATGTCGATGCGTTCAGCGGCGAGGCGATGACCCTCGAGAACACCACGGCCATCACCCTGCCGGCCTGGGGCTACCGCGTGCTGGTCCGGGGCGGTGGCGCAGCGGGGCGATCGGCAGCCGAATGACCACACTCCGCATACGGAATTACCCATTTTGAGTTGACAGAGGTGACGCAGCGGAAGATGCGCCCGGGTGGTTTACCCTTCTTTAGGCATACCTTTGTTCAATCGTTTGCGGAAACATCCCTCGAACTTGGACGCATGCGATGCTCGACCTCGGCAATGCCTTCGGCGGCAAGGCTGCTGAAACCCTGGCGGCGCTCGACCGTTCGCTGGCCACCATCGAGTTCGACGCCACAGGCACGATCCTCACCGCCAATGCCAACTTCTGCCGGGCCATGGGCTACGAACGCTCCGAGATCATCGGCAAGCACCACAGCCTGTTTGTCGACGCCGACTACCGCCAGAGCCAGGACTATCGCGACTTCTGGGCCAGACTGGCGCGGGGCGAGTTCGTGCAGCGCGACTATCTGAGGATCGGCAAGGGCGGGACCGAGGTCTGGATCCAGGCCGCCTACACGCCCGTCCGCAATGCCGCCGGTAAGGTCACGCGGGTGGTCAAGGTCGCCTCGGTGATCACCGAGCAGAAGCAGCGCGCGGCCGAGAACGACGCCAAGCTTGCGGCGATCGGCCGGGTTCAGGCGGTCATCGAGTTCACCCCGCAGGGCCTGGTCCTCGACGCCCACGACAACTTCCTCCAGGCGCTCGGCTACACGCTTTCAGAGATCAAGGGCCAGCATCACCGGATGTTTGTCGCCCCGGAAGACGCCCGCTCGGCGGACTATGACGCCTTCTGGAAAAAGCTGAACGCCGGGGAATTCGTCGCCGCCGAATTCAAGCGGATCGGCAAGGGCGGACGGACCGTCTGGATCCAGGCCTCCTACAATCCGGTCTTCGATGCCCGGGGACGGGTGGCCAAGGTGGTCAAGTTCGCGACCGTGATCACCGGCCGCGTGGAGGCCGTCGAACAACTGGCCGATGCGCTGGAGAGCCTGGCCGCAAACGACCTGGCCTACCGGATGGACCGGCCGATCGATCCCCAGTTCCAGAAGGTGCGCGACGACTTCAATGCGGCCATCAGCGCCCTGGACGAGACCATGGGCGGGGTGGCCAGCGTGATCCAGAGCGTCGGGGCCGGGGCCGACGAGATCAGCCGGGCCGCAGACGACCTGTCCCGCCGAACCGAGCAGCAGGCCGCGAGCCTTGAGGAAACCGCCGCCGCGCTCGACGAGATTACCTCGACCGTGAACCGCAGCGCCGAGGGAGCCAAGCAGGCGGCCGGCGCCGCCTCTGAGGCCCGGGTGGACGCGGCCAAGTCGGGCGAGATCGTCAGCGGTGCCGTTACGGCCATGGACGAGATCGAGACCGGCTCGAGCCAGATCAACCAGATCATCGGCGTCATCGACGAGATCGCCTTCCAGACCAACCTGCTGGCCCTCAATGCCGGGGTCGAGGCGGCCCGGGCCGGTGAGGCCGGACGAGGTTTTGCCGTCGTCGCCCAGGAAGTGCGGGCCCTGGCCCAGCGCTCGGCCGATGCGGCCAAGGAGATCAAGGTCCTGATCGCCAACAGCTCGGCCCAGGTCGAACGCGGCGTCAAGCTGGTCGGCGAGACCGGCCGGGCCCTGAGCGGCATCGTCAGCAAGGTCAGCCAGATCGACAGCCTGATCACCGAGATCGCCCAGTCGTCCCGCGAGCAGGCCACCGGCCTCAACGAGGTCAATGTCGCGGTCAACCAGATGGACCAGGTGACCCAGCAGAATGCCGCCATGGTCGAAGAGACCACGGCCGCCTCGGCCAACCTGCAGACCGAAGCCGCCGAGCTGCGCCAGATGATCGCCCGCTTCCGGACCAGCGCCGGCCACGGCCGCGCGGCCCCGACGCGCGCTCCGGCCCGCGCACCGGCCAGTCGCCCGGGCTCCCACGCCCCCGCTCCGCGCGCGCGGCCCTCCGCCCCGCCGGTGCGTGGCAACACCGCCGTGGCCGTGGACAGCTGGGAAGAGTTCTAGACAGCCCCCTACAGCGGCAACTGCACCGTGCTCTTGACCTCTTCCAGCACCGCATAGGTCCGGGTCTCACGGACGCCGGGCATCTTGACGAGGATGTCGCCGAGGAAGCCGCGATAGGCTTCCATGTCGCGCACCCGGGCCTTGATCAGATAGTCAAAGCCGCCGGCCACCATGTGACATTCGAGGATCTCGGGGGCGCGGCGCACGGCGCGGGCAAAGTCCTCGAACACCTCACCGGTCGTGCGGTCCAGCACCACCTCGACGAAGATCAGCAGGGCGCGGTCGACCTTGGCCGGGTCCAGCAGGGCCGCATAGCCGGTAATGAAGCCGCGCTCGCGCAGGCGGCGGACCCGGTCGAAGGTGGCGGCGGGCGACAGGTGGCACTGCTTGGCCAGCTCGGCATTGGTGATGCGGCCGTCAGCCTGCAGAACCTTCAGCAGCCTGCGATCGGTGTCATCAAGAGCAGAACTGGCCATTTGCGCCTTTTGTCGAAGAATGTTCGGAAATTGGATTCCGAAAGCAAAGCACATTCAGCCAAAGCCACGCTACACCTTTGATCGTCCTCAAGCGCTTCGCACGGTCGTCACTCCCCCTGACGCCGCCCGGAGCCTGAAACGGGGACCGTTCCCGCCCCGGCGGGAACCCCAGCGCCGCCCTCCCCCCAGGGTGGTGCCGAGAGCGGAAGGGACATGCGACCTCCCCCCCAGTCATGTCCCTTCCCACCTCTCCTGTTCCAGATCATGCTGAGCGGCCGCAGAGCCCCTGAACCGACTCCGCAACGGCATGGAGCAAAGCTGCGGCGGGCAGCATCTTTGCCGAAGATCGTACGGCTCTAGAGCCTCACAAACGAAGCACATTTGGTCCAAGCGTACATATACCGTTGATCACAGACCAAGCCGCCAGGTCGGGCCCTGCCCGCGAAGACGGCCAGCGACAGGGACGCACATGACCGACTGGGACAGCCTCGACACCGGCAAGTATCGCGACGAAGCGGCCGTGATCGCCGACCTTCTGGCCGCCAACGCCCTGTCCAGCGAGGACCGCGCCGCCGTCCGGGCCGAGGCCGAGGCCCTGGTCCGCGGGGCCCGCCGCAGCGTCCGCAAACAGGGCGTGGTCGAGAGCTTCCTGCAGGAGTTCAGCCTCGGCACCCGCGAGGGCCTGGCCCTGATGTGCCTGGCCGAGGCCTTGCTGCGCACCCCCGACGATGACACCCGCGACAAGCTGATCGCCGAAAAGATCGGCTCGGCCGACTGGGCCAGCCACCTGGGCGGCTCCGACAGCCTGTTCGTCAACGCCTCGACCTGGGGCCTGATGCTGACCGGCAAGATCGTCGAGCCCGACGACGAGGCCCAGCGCGACCTGCCGGGCTTCATCAAGAAGATCGCCGGCCGTCTGGGCGAGCCGGTGATCCGCGCCGCCGTCGGCCAGGCCATCCGCATCATGGGCGAACAGTTCGTGCTGGGTCGCACCATCGAGGCCGCCATCAAGCGCGCCGCCGCTGACGGCGACATGTGCAGCTTCGACATGCTGGGCGAAGGGGCCCGCACCGCCGCTGACGCCGCCCGCTATGAAAAGTCCTATGCCGACGCCATCGAGACCGTGGGCAAGCTGTCGAAGGGTGCCGGTCCGGAAGCCGGTCACGGCGTATCGGTCAAGCTGTCGGCCCTGTGCCCGCGCTATGAGGCCACCCACGAGGACCGCGTCTGGGAAGAGCTCTATCCCCGCACCCTGCGCCTGGCCAAAATCGCCGCCCGCCACAACCTGAACTTCACCATCGACGCCGAAGAGGCCGACCGTCTGGCCCTGTCGCTGAAGCTGCTGGACCGCCTGTGCCGCGAGCCCGATCTGGCCGACTGGCAGGGCCTGGGCCTGGCCGTGCAGGCCTATCAGAAGCGCTGCGGCGAGGTGATCGCCCGCCTGCGGGCCCTGTCCGAAGCGACCGGCCGCCGCCTGATGGTCCGCCTCGTCAAGGGCGCCTACTGAGACAGCGAGATCAAGCGCGCCCAGGTCGCCGGTCGCCCGGACTATCCGGTGTTCACCACCAAGCCCGCCACCGACCTGTCCTATCTGGTCAATGCCCGGGCCCTGATCGACGCCGCCCCGCACCTCTATGCCCAGTTCGCCACCCATAACGCCCATACCCTGGCGGCCGTGGTGCGCATGGCCAAGAACGCCGGCGTGAAGATCGAGCACCAGCGCCTGCACGGCATGGGCGAGGCGCTCTACAAGGCGGCTGACGACCTTTATGACGGCATCACCCTGCGGGCCTATGCCCCGGTGGGCGGTCACGAGGATCTGCTGCCCTATCTGGTCCGCCGCCTGCTGGAGAACGGGGCCAATACCAGCTTCGTCCACGCCCTGCTCGACGAGCGGGTGCCGGTCGAGAAGGTGGTGGTCGACCCGATCGACGTGGTCGAGGCCCATCCCGACCGTCACGCCAAGATCCCCACCCCGATCGAGGTCTATGGCCCGCGCCGTCGCAATGCGGCCGGCATCGACCTGTCGGTTCTGGCCGAACGTGCGCGGCTGGCCGATGCGGTGACGGCGCTCGATGCGCAGACCCTGTCGGCTGGTCCGCTGGTCGGCGGCCGCCTGACCGCCGGAACCCCGCCCCTGCCCGTCGTCAGCCCGGCCGATGAGACCCGCGTGGTCGGGGCCGTGTCCGAGGCCCTGGAGCCGCAGATCGACCAGGCCTTCGCCCTGGCCCGCGCCGCGCAACCGGCCTGGGACCGGGCCGGCGGGGCCGAACGCGCCAGGGTGCTGCGGGCCCTGGGCGACGCGCTGGAAGCCAACACGGATCGCCTGATCGCGATCCTGTCGCGCGAAGCCGGCAAGACCCTGGCCGACGGCATTGCCGAGGTGCGCGAGGCCGTCGACTTCTGCCGCTACTATGCGGTGCTGGCCGAGGACCAGTTCGGCGAGGGCGAACTGCTGAAGGGCCCGGTCGGCGAGACCAATGTCCTGCGGCTGGCCGGTCGCGGCGTCTTTGTCTGCATCAGCCCCTGGAACTTCCCGCTGGCCATCTTTACGGGCCAGATCGCGGCGGCCCTGGCGGCCGGCAATGCCGTGCTGGCCAAGCCCGCCGAGCAGACCCCGTTGATCGCCACCGAGGCCGTGAAGCTCTATCACGCCGCCGGCCTGAACCCCGACCTGCTGGCCCTGCTGCCGGGTCGCGGCGAGACGGTCGGCGCGGCCCTCACCGCCCATCCGGGCCTCGACGGCGTGGCCTTCACCGGCGGCACCGAAACCGCCTGGCGGATCAACCAGACGCTCGCCGCCCGTCAGGGCCCGATCGTCCCGTTCATCGCCGAGACCGGCGGGCTGAACGGCATGTTTGTCGACACCACCGCCCAGCGCGAGCAGGTGATCGACGACGTCATCGTCTCGGCCTTCGGTTCGGCCGGCCAGCGCTGCTCGGCCCTGCGCCTGCTGTTCCTGCCCCGCGACACCGCCGACCACATCATCGACGGCCTGAAGGGGGCGATGGACGCCCTGGTGCTGGGCGATCCGGCCTCGGCCACCACCGATGTCGGCCCGGTGATCGACGCCGAGGCCAGGGGCGCGCTCGAAACCCATCTCGACCGCCTCAAGCGCGAGGCGAAGGTGTTGCACGCCCTGCAGGCCCCGGCCGCCGGCACCTTCTTTGCCCCGGTGCTGGCCGAGATCCCGGCCGCCGACTTCCTCGAGCGCGAGGTGTTCGGCCCGGTGCTGCACGTCGTGCGCTATCGGCCCGAGGACCTCGAACAGGTCGCCGGGGCCCTGGCGGCCCGCCGCTATGGCCTGACGCTCGGCATCCATTCGCGGATCGAGAGCTTTGCCGCCGACGTCCAGCGCCTGGTCCCGGCCGGCAACACCTATGTGAACCGCTCGATGACCGGCGCGGTGGTCGGCGTGCAGCCGTTCGGCGGCGAAGGCCTGTCGGGCACCGGCCCCAAGGCCGGCGGCCCCCACGCACTCCTGCGCTATGCGGTCGAGCGGGCGGTCAGCGTCAACATCACCGCCCAAGGCGGCGATCCGGCGCTGCTGAACCTGTAGGAGACGGCGCGGGGGCTACCGCCCCCGCAGCCACGGGGCCAGCCGGTCCTGGACCGGCTGGTCGATATAGGTGTGGAACAGCCAGGCCGCGCCATAGGCGATCGGGAACGAGGCCAGCCACATCAGCCACTGCCAGCCGATGCCGATCGGCACGGTGTCGATCAGCTTGTGCACGGCGCTCCAGTAGATCACGCCGACGAAGATGTGGGTGATGAACAGGGCAAAGGACAGCTTGGCCCCCTGCTCGATCCAGGCCCGCGGGCGCTTCACCGGCAGCCGGCCGGCCCCCAGGATGATGGCCCCGATGGCGATCAGGCTGGGCAGGTCGAAGATCAGCACATTGGGCAGGGCGTAGCGGTCGAGGGCCTGCCAGACCACCAGCAGCCCGGCACCGCCGAACAGCAGGATGCGGGCGGCCTTTTCGGACGGCCAGTCCATCTCGACGGCACGCGCCAGGCACAGGCCCAGGATGAACAGCGGAAAGGCCCGCACGACGCCGAACTGCAGCCGCAGATCGGCCAGGGCCTGGTCGAAGACCTGACGCGACAGGATCTCGAACCCGATCACCACCACGGCGCCGATCAGCGGCAGCAGGGCCGGATGCCGCACCCGGTTGGCGGCCCGCCACAGGAACGGAAACAGGGCGTAGCAGACGATCAGGGCCGACAGCGACCAGCTGGGCAGGTTCCAGCCGTCACTGGCAAAGCCCCAGGCATGGATCAGAAGAGCCTGGACCGGCAGCTGGTCCCAGGCAAAGCGGCTGGGCTTGTGGGCATCGGTGCCCAGGGTGTTGAGCGCCAGGACCAGCAGGGCCATGGCGGCCAGCACCATCAGGTGACCCGGCCAGACCCGGGCGGCGCGGCGCAGCCAAAACCGGGCCGGCGAGATCCGTCCCGACAGGGTCGAGGCCCCGTAGGCCCGGCCCAGCACATAGCCCGACAGGATCAGGAAGAAGTCGGTGGCCAGAAAGCCGCGCGCGAACACCTGGTGGAAGCGCTCGATCCGCAGCGGGCCCTCGGCCCCGAAGTGGTAGAGCACGATCAGCAGCGAGGCGAGCAGCCGCAGGAAATCCAGCGCGCCGCCCCGCAGGTCGGGCTTGGACGGCGCGGCGCGGGCCATGACCGGCGTGGCAGATTCGAAAGGCGGCGCAGGGATCGTCACGGACATGGCCTTAACAAAGCCCGCCTTCGACGAAAAGCCGCCGCAGCATGCCAGGCTTGCGGTAAGTGGGCATGGCCCCTATCTGTAACTGATACTGTTTCTAACCAGAGACCCCGCCATGACCCGCATGCCCGCCCTGTTCCTCGGCCACGGTTCGCCGATGAACGCCATCGAGGACAATGACTGGAGCCGCGCCTGGGCCCGTCTGGGCCAGGACCTGCCGCGGCCGCGGGCCATCGCCATGGTCAGCGCCCACTGGGAGACGCGCGGGGCCACGGCGGTCAGCGCGTCTCCCGCGCCGGAGACAATCCACGACTTCGGCGGCTTCCCCCAGGCCCTGTTCGACGTGCAGTACCGCGCGCCGGGCGATCCGGCCCTGGCGGCGCGGATCGCCGACATCCTGTCGCCCGATCCGGTCGTCCAGCATCCCACCCGGGGCCTGGACCACGGGGCCTGGGGCGTATTGCGGCCGATGTATCCGCAGGCCGACATCCCGGTGGTGCAGATCAGCCTCGACCGGGGCCGCGACAGCCGCTGGCACTATGAGGCCGGACGCCGCCTGTCGGCCCTGCGCGACGAGGGGGTGATGCTGATGGGCAGCGGCGACATCGTCCACAATCTGCGGGCCATCGACTTCCGCCGTCCCGAGACCCTGCCCTGGGCCGAGCGCTTCAACGACCGCGCCAAGGCCCTGATCACCGCCGGCGACCATGACGCACTGATCGACTGGCAGGCTCTTGGGCCCGACGCCGAACTGTCGATCAACAGCGCCGAGCACTACCTGCCCCTGCTCTATGTGCTGGGCGCGCAGGCGGCGGACGAGCCGGTCAGCTTCCTGACCGACGACGTGTTCGCGGCGATCTCGATGACGGGCGTGAAGCTCGGCTAGAGCAGGAGAAGTGATCAACGCCCGTGCCGGGGGGGAAGCACGGGCGTTGCACTTGTAGGGACGCTGGGGCCGGCCGGGGGGAGGGAGCCGGGTTGTCCGCGTCGAAGGAGAGATTGGGTGGCGAACCGGGCTTTGCAACGGCGCGACTGAGGTCATTTCGCGACCAAGCATGTCAGCCCCGCCACAAAGCGGTCCGGCATACCCTAGGCGGGAAAGCCCCCTGCCTTGGCCAGCGACGAGGCCGGGGCCTTGCCCAGCCGCTCGCTGATCGCCCGCCCCGTCTCGATCAAGGCTGACAGGTCATAGCCGGTCTCGAACCCGGCCCGCTCCAGCATGTAAACGAGGTCCTCGGTGCCGATATTGCCGGTGGCATTGGGCGCGAACGGACAGCCGCCCAGCCCGCCGACCGAGGCGTCCAGCACGTCGACCCCGGCCTCGACGCCGGCAAAGGCATTGGCGAGACCCGTATTGCGGGTGTCGTGGAAGTGCAGGCGCAGGCGGGCCTCCGGCGCGGCGGCGCGAACGGCCTCGACCCGGCGGCGCACGGTCCAGGGATCGGCGACCCCGATGGTGTCAGCAATGGCGATTTCGGGCACGCGCAGGGCCGCCGCCTCGCGGACGATGGCCACCACCTGGTCCTCGCTGACCTCGCCGTCGAACGGACAGCCGAAGGCCACCGACAGGGTCATGGTCACCGGCGGACCGCCCTCCACCGCCTGGCGCTCGACAATCGCGGCCAGCACATCCAGCTGCTGGCTGACGGTCGAACCCTGGTTGCGGGTCGCAAAGCCGTCCGAGGCGCAGACCACCACATTGGCCTCATCGCACTGGGCGGCGACGCAGCGCTCCCAGCCGCGCAGTTCAGCACCAGGCCGATGCGCGAGTGGTTCAGGTCCGCAGGCAGGGCCGCCATGATCTCTTCGGCCCCGGCCATCTGCGGCACGCGATTGGGATTGACGAACGAGACCACCTCCATGCGCCGGGCCCCGCAGGCCTCCAGCCGCCGGATCAGGGCCAGCCGCTCGTCGACCGAGAGCACGGTCTTCTCGTTCTGCAGCCCGTCGCGCGGTCCGACCTCGACGATTTCGATGAAGCGGCTCACGGACGGCTCTCCGGTACGGGGGTTTCGGCCGGCCGCTGGGGCTCGCCACGATAGAGGGTCAGGCGCTCGGCATCGCCGTCGGAATAGTTCTGGCCGCTCACCACCCCGACCGGGCGTGGCGTCAGGCCGAGCGCGGCCAGGCTCTTGCGGAACACGGCATCCTCGCGGGCCTCGACCACGGCCGGGCGGCCCTCGGCGATGGCCCGGGCGGCCCGCTCGCCGTCGGTCAGTTGCGTGGCGGTGCCCAGCAGGAAGACGAGGCTGGGCTCCGAATAGCCGGTGACCGCGACCGGACCCGGCGCGCCCGAGCGGGGCGACAGGCGGGCGCGGTCGAGGGCCTCGGCAATGTCCTTCGACAGGAACAGCGGCTCCAGACGCGGCAGCAGCCCGCCGACCAGGGCGGCGTGAGCCCCGATGCCGAGCGCGCCGGCGACCAGCAGGGCGCGGACCGCCTGGCCCTTCAGCAGCAGCAGGATCCCTGCCCCGCCGGCCCCGACCAGCAGCAGCACGACCAGCAGCATCCAGGCCAGGTCAGCACCCTGGCCGAAGGTCACCATGCCGTAGACGGCGACGGCGATCAGCAGCAGGGTCGCCAGCAGGGTCAGGCCCGCCCCGAGCCAGCGCACGCCGCGCCCGAGCGGCGCGCGCACCGAGGCCGCCATCAGGATCGCCAGGCCCCCGATCCCCGGCAGGGTGTAGTGCGCCAGCTTGGTCGGCAGGATCTCGAACATCAGCCAGGTCGGGATCAGCCAGCAGGCGGCAAACCGCACGCCCGGCTCGGCCCGGCCGGACCAGATCAGCACCAGGGCCGCCGGCAGCAGCAGGGTGGCCGGATAGAGCAGCACCGGCGACAGCATCAGGTGATAGCCGAACGGCCCCGATTGGCCCTCCTGTCCGCCGACCATCTTCGGCGCCAGATCGCCGCCGATGGCGGTGCCCCAGAACGCCCCGTCCGTGGCGACGGTGATCATCATCGCCCAGGGCAGGACGACGGCGCAGAACAGGATCAGGCCCCAGCCCCAGCCGAGGTCCTTCAGCCAGCCGGCCTTGCGATCCCAGGCCCACAGGGCCAGGGCCGCCAGGATCACGGTCAGCAGGCCGACCGGCCCCTTGATCAGGGCCGCGACGGCCAGGCCCGACCAGAAGGCCAGCTTCAGCCAGACCCCGGGCTTTCGTCCCGCCAGATGTGCGGCATAGATCCTCGCCATGGCCGCCATGGCCAGGGTGGTCGAACCGCACAGGGCCGCATCGGTCTTGGCGACGAAGGCTTCGCTCGACAGCAGGAAGGTGCCGGCAAACAGCGCGCCGGCCAGCAGCCCCGTGCGGGCATCGAACAGGGCCGCCGCAGCCCAGGCGCAGGCGGCGGCGGCCAGCATGGCCCCCAGCAGGGACGGGATACGGTAGGCCCAGATGCCCCGGTCCTCGGGCGCGGAGACCAGGGCGACGGTGGCGGCCTGCAGCCAGTGGATGCCGACCGGCTTCTTGAAGCGCGGCTGGGCCTGGAAGCGGATGACCACATAGTCATCGGTCTCGAGCATCTGGGCGGTGGCCTGGGCGAAGCGCGACTCGTCGCGATCCAGTGGCGGCATGGCCAACAGGCCCGGCAGGCCGGCAATCAGGGCCAGCAGGGCGGCGAACAGGGGGGCGCGCCATCCGCGGCTCCACGCATCGAGGCGAGATTCAAGCGTCATGGGCCATGGAATAGCACGATCCTTTCGTATGGGCAGTTTTGAGGTATTAGAGGCGCATGACCGCCAGCGCCGCCCCAGTTCCCGACTTTTCGATCGTGGTTCCCGTCTTCGATGAAGGCGGAGCCGCCCCGGCCCTGGTGCGCGAGATCGCCGCCGCCTTCGCCGGCGAGTCGCACGAGATCATCTTTGTCGACGACGCCAGCCGTGACGACACCCGGGCCCTGCTGGTCGCGCTCCGGGCCGAGATCCCGCAACTGCGGGTCCTGAGCCACCGCAAGAACTCGGGCCAGAGCCGGGCCGTGCGCAGCGGCATCCTGGCCGCGCGCGGTCCGATCATCGTCACCCTCGACGGCGACGGCCAGAACGATCCGGCCGATGCCCCGCGTCTGGCCCGGGCCCTGGCGGCCGGTCCGCCGACCCTGGCCCTGGTCGGCGGCGAGCGGGTCAAGCGCCAGGACAGCAGCGCCAAGCGCTTTGCCTCGCGTTTCGGCAACGGGGTGCGCAAGCGCCTGCTGCACGACACGGCCAATGATACCGGCTGCGGGCTCAAGGCCTTCCGCCGCGAGGCCTTCCTGCGCCTGCCCTATTTCGATCACATCCACCGCTACATCCCGGCCCTGATGCTGCGCGAGGGCTATGAGGTGGCGTTCGAGCCGGTGAACCACCGCCACCGGGAAACCGGGGTGTCGAAGTACACCAATTTTGGCCGCCTGAAGGCCTCGGTCTCCGACCTGCTGGGCGTGATGTGGCTGCAGACCCGGGCCCGCAATCCGGGTGGCGTCGACGAGGCCTAGGCTTCAGCGGACGGCGACGGCTTCTCGCAGGCTGAAAATACGGTTACCCCTAGGCGATGTGGCCGGGGGCCACCCGTCTGGGGGAAGGATTGCCCATGTTCGCCGCGGTTCCGCTGCTGGTCTTGCCGGTGCTGATCTACAACCTGATCGCCCTGACCCTGACGGGCGGTTTCCAGTCGATCGACGCCCATGCGCGCCTGACCGAGACCCTGTTCACGATCCACATGACCTCGCAGATCGACTGGGCCGTCAGCCTGGGTGACCTGCTGCTGGCCGCCTCGCTGGTCGTGCTTTTTGTCGAGCTGCTGAAGTCCACGACCAGCCGCAAGATCGCAATCATCAATCACTCGCTGTCGATGGTGCTGTTCATCGGCTGCCTGGTCGAGTTCCTGCTGGCCCCGGCCTTTGCCACCTCGATCTTCTTCCTGATCACGGTGATGGTCCTGCTCGACGTGCTGGCCGGCTTCATCGTCACCATCGTCGCCGCACGCCGGGACGTGGACTTCGGGGAATAGCCCCCTGCCCTAGCTGCGGGGCTCCAGCCGCGCCGTCAGGCTCGCCATCTGCGCCTCCAGCCGGCCCAGCGCCTCGGCATTCTGCAGGCTGATGGCGGCAATGTCGCGGTCGCGCAGCGCGTCCAGCTTGGCGTGCAGGTGCATGATCTCCAGCTCGGCCCGCAGGTTGACGACATAGTCGTGCTCGGCGTTCTGGCGGTCCTTCGAGGCCTGCCGGTTCTGGCTCATCATGATCACCGGGGCCTGCAGGGCCGCGACGGTCGAGAGCAGCAGGTTCAGGAAGATGAAGGGATAGGGGTCGAACGACAGGTTGAACGGCTTGAGACCCACGTTCAGCGCGATCCAGGCCAGCAGCACCGCACTGAACCCGCCGATGAAGCCCCACGACCCGCCGACCGCCGCGACCTTGTCGGCCAGGCGGTCCCAGTAGGTGCGGTCGTCCGAGACCAGCGCCTTGTTCAGCCCCGTCGGTGCCTCGGCCGCGATCAGGTCGATGACGCTGCGCTGGACGTCGTTGAGGTCGCGATAGGGCTCGTTCAGCAGCTCGCGAGACAGCTGGTCGAGACGGTCGTCGATGGTCATGGCAATCTCCTGGGCTTCGCACGATTGACACGCGAACGCGGCACAAGCGAGGCTCTCGCCGTCGCAAGACCGACAAAGCCAAGCTTGCCCTGAAGGAGACTCCCATGGCTCACAAGTTCATTATCAAGAAGGACAAGGCGGGCGAGTTCCGCGTCAACTTCGTCTACAACAGCGAAGTGATCTTCTCGACCGAAGGCTATTCGTCGAAGGCCTCGGCCAAGAACGCCATCGAGTCGATCCTGAAGAACGGCCCCGGCGCCGAAATCGACGATCAGACCGACTAAAGTCCGAGCCCATAATGTCTTGTCATCCCGGCCGGACGCCCGTCAGGGCGGGAGCGCCGGGACCCAGGGGCAACCGCGCTGCGCCGGCCCCTGGGTCCCGGATAGCCTCTGCGAGGCTTCCGGGATGACAAGGTTTGGGTTCCAGATTGCCGGGAACCTCACTTGACCCCTTCCCCCGCCCGGCGTCTGATCGCTGATAACAAGAAAAGCGGGGAGGACTGCCGATGAGCGCGAACGCCAACGGCCGCAAGAGCATCTTCATCACCGGGGCCGCCAGCGGCATCGGCCTGGCCAGTGCCAAAAAATTTGCTGCGGACGGCTGGTTCGTCGGCCTGTCCGATATCGATGTCGTCGGCCTGAAGGCCGCCCACGAGGCCATCGGCCCGGCCAATGGCGCAACCTATCGCCTCGACGTGCGCGACCGCGAGGCCTGGGACAATGCGTTGGGCGAGTTCGGCCGCCTGACCGACGGCAAGCTGGACGCCCTGCTCAACAATGCCGGGATCGCCCGGTTCGGCGCGCTGGAAGAGCTCAGCGAAGCCGATTGCGACCTGCAGATCGACATCAATATCCGCGGCGTGATCCATGGGGCCCGGGCCGGCCTGACCCTGCTGAAGGCCGGGCGCGGCCGCCTGATCAATGTGGCCTCGTGCGCCGGTCTCTACGGCTCGCCCAAGCTGGCCGTTTATTCGGCCACCAAGTTCGCCGTGCGCGGCCTGTCAGAAGCCCTCGACGTCGAATATGCCGCCCACGGCGTCAGCGTCGCCTGCGTCATGCCCTGGTTCGTCGAGACGCCGATCCTCAATGCCGGCTCGGCGGGCAGCAATGAGAGCATGTCCGACGCCCTCAAGAAGGGCGGACTGGAGGTCTATCCGGTCGAGGACGCGGCCGAGGTCGTGGCCAAGGCCGCGACCGGCAAGGACCTGCACTATTTCGTGGGCAAGCGGGCGAAGCAGATGCGCTTCGCCACCAGCCACATGGCCGGATCGGTCAGGAAGCAGCTCCGCTCACGGCCGATGATGACGTCCTGACCTCGGGGGCCTTGTCGGCCACCGGCTTGGCCGGGGCCGAGGCGGGCTCGACCGGCGAACCCAGCGGGCCGCCCATGCCGTTGCCGGCCGAGACCGGCTGGGCGTCACGCACCGCATTGGCCGCATAGATCAGACCCGGCGGCTTGCCGTCAGCGGTCAGGCCCTGGGTCAGGTCAGCGACGGTCGGCGCATTGGGCAGGTCGTTCAGGTCCGACGGCTGCGGGGTGGCCGTAAAGGCCCCCGGCGCGCCGGCGCGACCGCCGAAGCGGTAGAAGACGTGCATGCCCACCTGGGCCACGCGCAGCAGGCGCGGACCCCAGCCCGGCGAGACGCTGGTGGTGTGGAAGTGGGTGGCCGAACCGACCTCATGCATCACCGCGCCCGACAGGGCGCGCGAGGCGATGGTCTTGGCCCGGCCCCAGGCTCCGCGTTCGCGGGTCCGGCGCATCGAGCCGTCGCAGGCGAAGCTGAACTGGCAGCCGACCTGGCGATAGGCGCCCTGGAACACCACGCCGCAGATCGACTTGGGGAAGGCTGGATGGCGGACGCGGTTCAGCACCACCTGGGCCACGGCCGCCTGGCCGCTGGGGGTCTCGCCCCGGGCCTCGTAATAGACGGCGTCGGCCAGGCAATCGAGCTCACGCGAGCTTTCCAGCACATTGGTCAGGCGGAACGGGGCCGGCGACGGATTGAACGGGCCGCCGAAGCTGGCACGCAGCATCAGGGGGCTGCTGCGGAAACCGGTCGCGGCCGAATTGCGGTTCTCGAGCCGGGCGACCAGCAGCGAGATCTGGCGATCACGCTGGGCGGCTCCGGCGACGGTATAGGGATCATGGCGACGGGCCACGGCGAGGGCGCCGGGGTCCATACGAGACGCGGCCTTGACCAGGGCGGCATCGGAGAAACCCTCCGAAGCGCCGTCGGCCAGGCGGCTCACACGGGCATGCTGGCTGGCCGTCTGGGCCAGTCCACCAGCAAGGTAGACGCCGCCAAGTGCCAGGCCCGTGATGGACCCGACCAATACGGCGCCGACCAGCCCGCGCGAATCCGCGCGCGTCTGCGACTTGATGTACAAAACTCGTGTCCTGCGCGGCGAGGGCGTACCGCCCCCCGACAAAAAACGCCTCTAGAGACCCGGAAAAAGCACTGTCGGGCAGCTCTGGAAGCGGGGACTCGACCGGTTCACGATGTGGCCGAAGTCCTGCTCGTCAGGGGCTTATGACGCATTGATGAACGAGTCGCAAGCATCGCTCGCAGTGCAGCATGGAATCTGAGCGAAAACGCCGCAGTCCAGACCGTTAACGTCTTGATTCGCTGGAAAAACTGGACAATCGAAAAAATGCCTCCTTTGCCGCACCGCAAAGCATAGGGGCGACTGTTCTGAAGGCCTTGACTCAGCAACACCGCAGCGGGCCACAACGTTACTGATAGGTTATCCGTCTCGGCTCAAGGCGCTCGCATGGGGCGGGCGGGCGGGGGTCGCAACGCCCCGCCCGCCCGTCCGGAGCCAGCCTCAGCCGCGCGCCGCGCGGACCAGCCGCCAGCCCTCGATCAGGATCTTGCCGGCATTGACCGAAGCGGCGACCACCAGCGTCACCTTGAGGGTCTGGTCGAGCCAGGTCTGCAGCCGGGCCAGGGCTTCGGTCTGGCCGTCAGGACCGGTAAAGGTCAGCCACGGCATGGCCCGCCACAGCAGGCCGGCCAGGATCAGGCCGCCGATGGCCAGCACGATTTCCGCCACCGCACGTGGCGCAATCCAGGCCGGGCGCAGGACGGTGATCAGGCTCGACACCACCTGACCGACGGCCAGCAGCAGGATCGGCAGGTGCAGCTGGCTGAAGATCGGGCCGACGGTCATTGTCACCCCGTCGTGGCGGGTGAGGGCCATCTCGGCGACCGGAAACTCGACCAGCCCGACCCACCAGAGGATGAACACCCCGCAGGCCACGAGCTCGAACAGGGCCTCGAAGCGGGTCGGCGGCGGGAACCAGCCGCGTTTGGGCCGTACCGGCGGCAGGTCCGACACCCGCCACTGGCCGAAGTCACCGGTCTTGATCCAGCCGCGCTCGACGGCCGCGCCGATCAGGGTGATCACCCCGACCAGCTGCAGGGCAAAGGGCAGGAAGCCCGCGAGCGCATGGCTGAAGGCCCGGCTCACATCCCAGTCTGTGGTGGCCATCTGGACCAGGGCCGGGATCAGGCTGACAAAGGCCGCGACGGCCAGGGCCGCCTTCAGGGCAAACAGCCAGTAGGGATAGAGCTCCACCCCGATCAGGGCCCGCTGCGGGCCATAGCGGCCGGCCACGGCCAGCGGGTGGCCAAAGCCGTTCAGCAGGGCCTCCATCTCGGCCTTGCCCAGGGGACGTCCCAGTTCGGCGGCCTTTTCGTCAATGCGGCTTTCCAGCAGGTCGCGCAGCTCGGCGACGATGTCCTGGCGCTGGGCGGCGGGCAGAAGGGCGGCGACGGCGCCCAGATAGCGGTCGAGCAGGTCCATGGGAGCCTCCTTCAGAGCAGGGGTTGCAGGGTGGAATTGATGGCGCGCCATTCGTCGGCCAGCCGGGCCAGCACCGCTTCGCCCTCGCTGGACAGGCGGTAGAAGCGCTTCTTGCGCTTGTCCTCTTCGCGCCATTCGCTGGCGAGCAGGCCCTGCCCCTCCAGCCGGCGCAGCATCGGATACAGCGCCCCTTCGTCGATCTCGATGCCGACGGCCGACAGCGCCTGCCGCAGGCCATAGCCGTACCGCTCGACCCGCAGCTGGGCCAGCACGGCCAGGATCAGGGTCCCGCGCCGGAGCTCCTGGCGGAGCTGTTCAAAGATGTCCGTCTCGTTCGGCATGGTGTGCGCCATATCGTGTGCGCCACATGGTGTGTGACGCACACTGTGTGACATACAGTGTGTTGGGAGTCAAACAGCGGTGGGGAGCCCCCCCCATCTGCCCCCTATGGGGGAGGAGGGCCGCAGGCCCGGAGGGGGCAAGTGCCGGTTGGATTGGCTCTGAACCGCCGCAGCCCCCCCACCGGACCGGCCGCACCGTCATCGCCACCGGTAAAGGCCCGGATCGGGCTGACGATCGCCGCACCCCGTCCTATGGTGCAGGGGTCAGGGGCAGGCCTGACACAGGCGGTGGGGAAGAAGCGGCCCATGTGGAACCACGTCAAAGAGACCATCAAGCAGGCGTCGGGACTGAACGACAATGCCCTGCACGCCGTGATCGGCGCGGCGATCTTCCTGACCCTGGTCCTCCTGACCCGACGGCCGTGGCTCTCCCTGGCCATCGTCGCCGCGATCCAGATTTTGAACGAAGCCGTCGATCTCCTGGAAAACATCACCCGTGGCGGCCTGACCGGCGCGGTGAAGGACACCGTCCTGACGCTCATCGTGCCGGCTGTTCTTGCCATCGTGCTGGCATGGCGAATGCCTCGAAAGCGGGGGTGATGGGGAGAAAGGAGCGTGTGGCTAAGCCGGGATGGCCCCATCAGGGGACCAGCGTGGCGACCGGCGTACAGCCGGATCGGAAGGCGCTCAGCAAGAATACCTACAAAACCTTAGGCTAGGCCGTTGCCTCGCCTAGTTCGTAGAGTCCTGGTCCGGGGTGTATCCATCCTCGATACGCTCAACCAGCAAAGCATGGTTCCAGATCCCCAGGATGGACAGCGTCTTCTGCTCAGCAGTCAGCTGCCCGACACGCCACTCGCTCTCACCATCCCAGAGCCACCAAGTTTCAACCTTGCCGTTCACATCAACAAGGCCGGACCGGAAAATTGGAAAGGGCCTCAGTTGCGCATTTACAGGCACGTTGCCAACAACGCTGACGTAGCCGCGCTTTACCGCCAGCCCCAGCAGAAGAAAGCAATGGAACTGGGGATTCTTGGCGGCGATATCTTCAAAGGATTCCGGGCGATCAGCATAGATCCCGGGAAATATGCTGATAAGGACCCCATACTGATTGTGCTTCTGCGTGTATTGAGCATAGGCGAGCCCGGAACCGGTCGCGACTTCGACAATGTCGCCGAGTTTCAATCGCCGCATGTCCAGACTCCCTGAAGCCGCGCCCCCGCAACGCCGCCCTCTGGCAGTCTAGGCTTGTTTTGACGACGCGACACGGCCTCAATCGCCCCATGCTTCAACCGCCGGCCAGTTAAAGGGGGCAAGTGCCGTGTAAACCAGCCACCGCCGCAGGCCCCCACCGGACCGGCTGCGCCGGTCGTCCGCCCCCGGCGGGGGCGGATGGGGCTTCCGCATCCGCCACCACCCCTGCCCCGTAGCTTGAGCACAACCGCGCCAGCCGGCGCCCGGAGGCTGCCGCCATGATCCTCAAGACCCTCGCCCTGGTGGCTGCCCTCGCCGCGCCCCAGCCCGCGCCGCTCGATGTCGCCGCCCTGCGGCTGGCCACGGTCGGGGCGTGGGAGGGCAAGCTGGAATATCGCGACTATCAGTAGGACCGCTGGTTTGGCCTGCCGGTGACGGTGCGGATCGAGACCCCGGGCGACGGGGTCACCCTGGTCCGCAAGGCGGCCTTTGATGACGGTCCCCAGACCGGCACGGTGTGGATCACCACGGTCGAGCTGCTGGATCCGGCGACCGGCCGCGAGACCTCGGCCGGGTTCCGCAAGGGCCGCACGCCGGAGCTGTCGGCCACAACCCTGCGCCTGGCCGCCCCGGCCCGTGACGCCAGCCACTGGACGATCATCGCCGAGGCCGACGGCCGCGACGCCGACCGCCCGGCCCGGCTGCGCCTGACCACCGTCCGCGACGGGGCGGTGATGACCACGCTGAAAGAGGTCGACTTTCTCGACGATGCCGGCGAGGCCTGGATCCAGCGCAACCGCACGACCCTGACGCGGGTCGGGGACTGAGGTTTGGGGTCAGGAGTTGGGCAGCCCGCTGCCCCCTTAATCCGTCATCCCGCGCTTTAGGCGCGGGACCCATCCGTCCGCCGCTCAAGAGAAGCCAGACGAGGGGCTCACCTGCAAGCTGAGCCATGGGTCCCGCGCATGACGGGCTAGAGTCGGGGCAGACGAGGCCGAAGCCTCGCCCACCCCAGACGCCCTACTTCACTTCGGTGACGAACTGGTCGCGCGGACGGCGGACCTTCTTCAGATTGACCAGCCAGTCGCCTTCGGGCTGGCGGTAGCCCAGCGGGGCGATGACCACCGAGCGCAGGCCGCGCTCGCGCAGGCCGAGGATCTCGTCCAGGGCCTTGGGGTCGAAGCCTTCCATCGGGGTGGCGTCGACTTCTTCGAAGGCCGCCTGGGCCAGGGCCAGACCGAAGGCGATATAGGCCTGGCGGGCGGCGTGCTCGAAGTTCACCTCCGGGGCGCGCTGCGGATACGAGGCCAGCAGCATCTGGCGGTAGTTTTCCCAGCCTTCGTTGCGGAAGCCGCGGACCTCGTTGACCAGGTCGAACATGTGGTTGATGCGGTCGGCGGTGTAGTTGTCCCAGGCCGCGAAGACCAGCAGGTGCGAGCCGTCGGTGATCGGGCTCTGGTTCCAGGCGATGGCCTTGATCTTCTCGCGGACCTCGGCGCTGGTCACCACGAAGACCTCGAACGGCTGCAGGCCGCTGGAGGTCGGGGCCAGTCGCGCGGCCTCCAGGATGCGCTCGACCTTGTCCTCGGACACGGCCTTGGCCGGATCCATCTTCTTGGTGGCATAGCGCCAGTTCAGCTTATCAAGCAGCACAGGAAACCCCTCGTTTGGCCCGCCCACGGCGGTGAGAGCTTGCATGTGGCGACGGCAACCGAAATCGCAACCGCTACGGTTTCGAAAAAATGAGGCCGGTCGTGAAGCCGGGCGTCAGGCGCCCGGCTCCGGCTTCAGGCCATAGCGCGCGAACCGCGTCTCGACATCCGGATCGATGGCGCGGGCGGCGGCGAGGTCGGCCCGGCCACCGGCCGTATCGCCCTTGCGCAGCCGCACCAGGCCGCGCCCGAACAGCGACGAGACCTGGCGCGGCTCGAGGGCCAGGGCGGCGTCGTAGTCGCGCAGGGCCGCGTCAAGACGGTCGGCACGGGCATGGACCAGGGCCCGGCTGTCGAGGTAGCCCGCCACCTTGGGGTTGGGCTTCAGCGCGCCGTCGCAATCGGCCAGGGCCTTGTCGAGGTCACGACCGAAGGTGGCCCGGGTCCAGCAGCGGTTGTTCAGCAGACCCGGACTGTCGGGATACAGGGCCACCACCGCATCGGCATCGGCGAGGGCCGCCGCATAGTCCTTGCGCTGTGAATTGATATCGCTGCTGACGCTGTAGCTGGCGGCACTGAACGGATCGATGCGGCGGGCTTCAGTCACGCGGCGCAGGGCCAGGTCATAGCGCTCGGCCCCGGCATAGGCCTGGGCCTGGCCCAGCACCAGCGAGATGTCGTCCGGATCGATCACCAGGGCCGCCTCGTAGCGGGCGATGGCATCGTCCCAGGCCTTCATCTGCATGGACAGGGCGGCCCGGCTGGACAGGGTGGCTTCGTCGCGCGGGGCCAGGGCCAGGGCCCGGTCCAGCACGGTCCGGGCCTTGTCCAGCTGGTTCTGCATCCGGTGGGTCACGGCCAGGTCCCGCAGCAGGGGCAGGGAGTCCGGCTTGGCCACCAGGGCGGCGGTCACCACGGCCTCGGCCTTGTCCGGCGTGCCGGCGATCCGGAAGATCCGGGCGCGCATGCGGGCCCAGCCCTCGGCATCGGCATCCGCCAGCTTGCGCTCGGCCTCGTCGCACAGCTTCAGCGCCCTGGCATAGTCGCGGCGGGTCAGCGCCGTCTCCACCAGACCGCCATAAGCAAAACGGGCCTGGTCCTTGTCGTCCTTCAGCCGCCCGAACTGGCGCTCGGCCGCGTCCAGGCGGTTCTCGGACAGGGCGTTCCAGGCCTGCATGATCGGCGTGTCTTCGGGGGTCTTGCTGCCCTCCGGCATGACCTGCAATGCGGTGATGCCGAACTCGCGGTCGGCGCGGCGGGTCCGGGCCGTGGCGGCGCGGGCCTCGGCGGCGGTGACCTCCGGGCCGAGTGTGCGCGAGCTGCTGAACATCACCACGCGGTTGTTCTGCATCCCGGCCCGCCGGCGGATGACATAGCCGCCCAGGGTCTCGTCGACCGTGCGACCCAGCACCCGGACCTGCGGCCCGGTGGCCGGCAGGATCACCGAGGTGACCCAGCGCTCATAGGAAGGGAAAGTGACCACATAGGGGGCTTCCTGGTCCTGGGCGATGTCCCGCTCATAGCTGGGCAGCGACAGGAAGCTGCCGTCGATCTGCCAGCGGCGCGGCAGGTCCAGATCCTGCCGCCAGTCGATCTTGCCCTTGCCGGTCACGGTGATCCGCAGCTCGGCCCGCTCGGCGTCGAAGGCCCAGTCGGCGCGGTCAAAGTCGACCCAGGTGATCCGCTTGGCCCAGCCCGAGCGATAGCCGCGCTCCAGCTCGTCGCGGGGGGCGCTGGCGATCTCGCGCGACAGGGCCACGGCCGAGTCGCCGCGCACATAGGTGTCGATGGTCACGTCGGCCGGGGCATCGATCCCGGCGGAAGCGTCGACCCGCATCAGGGTCTCGCCATAGGGCCGGGCCGGAGCCGACGGGGCGATGCGCTCCAGGGCCCCTCCGGTGGCCCGCAGCGGCAGACCCCAGTCGTAGGGCGGCGGCTCGAGATTGGCGAGGTGCTCGTCCCCCGCCCGGGTGCCGTCCAGCCAGTAGACCCGGCCGCCCAGCGCCAGGCGCAGGATCACGTGATCGAACAGGGCCAGACGCGGCAGGTGAGTGTCGAGACCGTTGCCGCCGCCGCTGGAGTCAACCAGCGTCGCCTCGGCCGGCAGGCCCAGCTCGGTCAGCAGGGCCAGCAGCAGGGCGGTCTTGGCCTTGCAGTCGCCGAAACGCCGCCGCCAGGTCTCGTCCGCCGCCGCCGGGACCAGGGCCCCTGCCCCCATGCCGACATAGACATAGCGCACCTGCGACTCGACCAGCTTCAGGGCCAGGGCGGCCTGGACGGCGGGGTCGGCACTGGCGGCGCGGATCCGGGCGACCTCGGCCTTTAGCGGCGAGGCCGCCTCCAGGGTCGCGGCCCGCGCATAGTGGCCGGCCATCAGGGTGGAGATCTCGGCCCAGTCGCGGAACTGGCTGAACTCGATGGTACCCTGGTCGGCATAGCGCATCGGCGCGCCGGCCGGCAGCTTCGGGGCCTTGGCCAGCAGCATGTCCGAGACCAGCTCCGAGCCCTCGGCCGTTTCGGTGACCACCGGCGTGGTGAAGCCGCTGGTCGCCCGCCAGCGGGTCGGCATGGCCTTGGTCCACAGGGCCCGCACCCGGTAGCGTCCGGCCGGGCCCTCATGGCGAATGGCCGTGGCGTCCTCATAACGGTCGACGCCCAGCGGATCGCGGAAGCGGCGGGTCAGGGCGGTGTCGATCACGTCGCCGACCCGCAGGCCGCGGATCTGCACGGTCGCGGTCAGCCGCCCGTCCAGCATCGAGGACTCCAGATTGGTCTCGCGCCGCAGCACCTCGAACTTGTCGGATTTCAGGGCGTCGATCACCTGGCCGTCGCGCAGGACGTGCACCTTGTGGATGGTCAGGCTTTCGGTCTCGGGATCCCACTCGCGCGACACCCAGCCCAGGTCCTGCAGGCCCTCCTCGCTGAGCACCTTGCTGGCGATCTGGATATAGGTCTCGCTGCCCTGCGGCGCATAGCGGGTCTGCTCGTCATAGAGCAGCATGGCATAGCCCGCGCCCGGCTCGACCACCGGCACGGGCGGCAGCGCAGCCGGCTTGACCCAGGCCGACGGCGGACCATAGCGCAGGGTCGTCTCGGCGGCCCGGGCCTCGCCCACGGTCACCAGAATGGCCGCTACGGCCAGCACGCGAACAAACATGTAATCCCCCAACGGAGTATCGACACTAGCGCGCCCGCGACACGGCGCAACCCAGGGTCTAGACCTCCGCGTGTTCCAGGCGCCTTTCCGTCATCGGCAAGCTGAGCCGGGGGCCGTGCGGGATCGCGAACGCGGAGAGCGGCTGAAGTCCGCGCTCCGCCCCCTGCCCTAGCGCCGGGCGATCCAGTCGCTGATCAGCTTGAGGGCCGTCGGCGACATCGTCTCCGGCAGGTTGCCGTACTCGCCGGGATCGCCGGTGGCGCTGGTCTGGAACAGGTGGTTCAGGCCGGCCAGTTCGACCACCTCGGCGGCCGGATTGCCCGCCATGGCCTCACGCAGGGCCGGCAGGTTCTGGCTGGCCACCACCTGGGCGTCGACCGAGCCGTTCACGGCCAGCACCGGAACCTTCAGGGCCTGCAGCGCCGGACGGGGGTCATGGGCCAGGAAGTCGCGATACCAGGGCGAGGCGACCGTGCGCACCTGGCCCTCGACCGCCTCGGCCGGGACACCGGCGGCGGTCAGCAGCCGACGCGCCTCGGCCCTGGCGGCCTCGGGCGATGGGGCGGCCAGGACGGCGGCGTCGAGGGCGTCCCCCTGGGCGGCGGCGGACTCGATCGCGGCCGGCGGCAGGCCCATGGCCTTGAGCACGGCCCGGCGCTGGACCGGCATGATCTCGCGACCGGGCACACCGGGTCCGGCCAGCAGCACCACGAAGGCGACGGCCGGATCGCGACCCGCCACCTGCGGCGCGATCAGCCCGCCCTCGCTATGGCCCATCAGCCCGACGCGGGCCGGGTCAATCCCCGGCTGGGTCCGCAGCCAGGCGTGGGCGGCGGCGGCGTCATCAGCGAAGTCGCGGCCCAGCGCCGTGCCGAAGGCGCCGGTCGACTGCGCCGTGCCGCGATCATCATAGCGCAGTACCGCCACCCCGTGCCGGGTCAGGGTGTCGGCCAGCAGCAGGAACGGCCTGTGGCCCATCAGGGTCTCGTCGCGGTCCTGCGGCCCCGAGCCGCTGATCAGCACCACCGCCGGAAACGGTCCCGCGCCCGCCGGCATGGTCAGGGTGCCGGCCAGCTTCACCCCCGGCGCGCCGCCGTCGAAGGCGACGGGACGGGCCTCATAGGGGAACGGCGGCTTCGGCTCCTGCGGGCGGCCCGTCGGCGGATACTTGCCCGGCGTCAGCACCAGCGGCAGCGGCATGCCCTGCAGCCAGACCCCCGACCAGCCGCCCTTGGCCGCGTCCCAGGTGCCCGAATAGCGGCCCTGCACGGCGGGGACAGTGAAGCTCAGCGTACCGTCAGCCAGCCGCGCCTCGGCCATGGGCAAGGGCGGCGACAGCTGGTCCAGGCTGACCAGTTGACCGCCGAGCGTCCCGTCCGCCCCGCGCTTGAGGCTGATCTCCAGCCGCAGGCTGCGCGGGCCGATCGCCAGCGCGCCGTGCCAGTCGCCCTCGGCCGATCCCGGCGGGGTCGCGCTTGCCGGCGGCGGCGGGGCCTGGGCCCGGGCCGGCAGCGCGGCCAGGGCCAGCGCTCCGCCCAGCAGAAGGCCGAGCAGGCTGACCAGCAACAGGCCGCGCGCGCGGCGCGACGTCATCATCCAGAACATCACAGGGTCTCCAGATCGAGCGGGGTCGGCGCAGCGGAGAGGACAGGAGCCAGGGACCCCGGAAGTCGATCAACACGCCACGCCGGTCCCCGCGAGGGATTACGACATGGCGTCCGGTTATCGACGGACGCCGGACCGGATTCGCCCCGGAGCGGAGCGCGGCCCGGCCGCGACAGGCGCGGCCCGATATCTGACGCCATGATAGAAAACGGCGTTCGCCCGTCAAGGAAAACCGGAAGGCGAGCGGACCCCGCCGGCTCGCCCCCCCTGCCGCCATCCTGCTGACATCCGCCGTCAGCAGGCCCCCTAGCCTTCCCGGCCCCGCCCCCTTACCTTTGAGCCATGGCCAGCCCTCCGGATTCCGGCGTTTCCGACGTCTCGACCCCCTTCGTCATGGACATGGTTCCGGGCGGCGCGATCCCGGCCCTGTGGACCCCGCACCGGCCCTCGCGCCCCGAGAAGTCGGAAGGCGGCAAGCGCTTCAAGCTGGTCAGCGCCTACCAGCCGGCCGGCGACCAGCCGACCGCCATCGCCGAACTGGTCGAGGGCCTGGGCAATGGCGACCAGGACCAGGTGCTGCTCGGCGTCACCGGCTCGGGCAAGACCTTCACCATGGCCAAGGTCATCGAGGCCACCCAGCGCCCGGCCCTGATCCTGGCCCCCAACAAGACCCTGGCGGCCCAGCTCTACAGCGAGTTCAAGAGCTTCTTTCCGGAGAACGCGGTCGAGTATTTCGTCAGCTACTACGACTACTACCAGCCCGAGGCCTATGTCCCGCGCACCGACACCTACATAGAGAAGGACTCATCGATCAACGAGCAGATCGACCGCATGCGCCACTCGGCGACGCGGGCGATCCTCGAGCGCGACGACGTCATCGTGGTGGCCTCGGTCAGCTGCATCTACGGCATCGGCTCGGTCGAGACCTATACGGCCATGACCTTCACCCTCGAGGTCGGCCAGACGGTCAATGAGAAGCAGCTGATGGCCGACCTCGTGGCCCAGCAGTACAAGCGCAATGACGCCGCCTTCGAGCGCGGCACCTTCCGCCGCCGGGGCGACACCCTGGAGATCTTCCCCGCCCACTATGAAGACCGCGCCTGGCGGGTGTCGATGTTCGGCGACGAGGTCGAGTCCATCGCCGAGTTCGATCCCCTGACCGGCAAGAAGACCGCCGACCTCGAGAGCATCAAGGTCTATGCCAACAGCCACCACGTCACCCCGCGCCCGACCCTGCGCCAGGCGATCCTCGAGATCCGCAAGGAGCTGAAGGAGCGCCTCGCCTGGATGGTCGAGAACGGCAAGCTGCTGGAGGCCCAGCGCCTGGAGCAGCGCACCACCTTCGATCTGGAGATGATCGAGACCACCGGCTCCTGCGCCGGCATCGAGAACTACAGCCGCTACCTGTCAGGCCGCCAGCCGGGCGAGCCGCCGCCGACCTTCTTCGAATACATCCCCGACAACGCCCTGCTGTTCACCGACGAGAGCCACCAGACGGTGCCGCAGATCGGGGCCATGTACAAAGGCGACCGCAGCCGCAAATGGACCCTGGCCGAGTACGGCTTCCGCCTGCCCAGCGCCCTCGACAACCGCCCGCTCAAGTTCGAGGAATGGGACGCCATGCGCCCGCAGTCGGTGCACGTCTCGGCCACCCCGGCCAGCTGGGAGATGGAGCGGGCCGGCGGCGTCTTCGCCGAGCAGGTCATCCGCCCCACCGGCCTGATCGACCCGCCGGTCGAGGTGCGCCCCGTCTCTAAGGACGGCGCCTCCCAGGTCGATGACGTGGTCGACGAGATCCGCCAGACCATCGCCAGGGGCTACCGCACCCTGGTCACCGTCCTGACCAAGAAGATGGCCGAGGACCTGACCGAATACCTGACCGAACAGGGCATCCGCGTCCGCTACATGCACAGCGACGTCGACACCCTGGAGCGCATCGAGATCATCCGCGAGCTGCGCATGGGCTCGATCGACGTGCTGGTCGGCATCAACCTGCTGCGCGAGGGCCTCGACATCCCCGAATGCGGCTTCGTGGCCATTCTCGACGCCGACAAGGAAGGCTTCCTGCGCTCGGAGACCAGCCTGATCCAGACCATCGGCCGCGCCGCGCGAAACGTCGGCGGCAAGGTCGTGCTCTATGCCGACCGGATCACCGGCAGCATGGAACGGGCCATGGCCGAGACCCAGCGCCGCCGCGAGAAGCAGCACGCCTACAATCTCGAACACGGCATCACGCCCGAGAGCGTCAAGCGCGACATCAAGGACATCCTCAACAGTCCCTATGAGCGCGGCGACCGGGTGCTGGTGCCGATGGGCGTCTCCGAAACCGACGACCGCCCGTTCAACGGCGACAACTTCAAGTCCGCGCTCAAGGACCTGGAAGCCCGCATGCGCGAGGCCGCCGCCAACCTCGAGTTCGAAACCTCCGCCCGCCTGCGCGACGAGATCAAGCGCATGAAGCTGATGGATCTCGAGTTCGCCAACGAGGTCCTCACCGCCCCTGGCACGGCCGTGGACAAGGCCGCGCCGAAACGGGTGCGGGCGGAGTTGCGGGCCGAGCAGGCGGAGGCGTTCCGGAAGGGGCGGTTGTAGGGCTGGGAGCACCCCCCTCTGGGGGAGGTGGCCCGGAGGGCCGGAGGGGGCAAATGCCAGCCTGGCTACCCAACGGGTCAATTCGAGAGCACCGGTATTCGCAACCTGCTGCGACGCGCGATGACTAGTCGAGACGGTTCTGAACGTCGGGCACCAGCACACAGTGCACGCGTATTGCGATCAACATGAGGCCGGATGATCGTGACGTGACGGCGGTTTTGGGCGAGCGGGGCGGAAGAGAAGCGAGAAATCAAATCCCGGCCGCGCGATATCTAGACGCCCAAAGCTCTAGGGCTCAACTCTGCTGTAAACAACTTTGAACGCCGAAGCATTCTTCGAGCCCTATCTATCCAACCCCTCTCCCGAGAATTTACGTCATATAGACAAATCGTCAACCCTTCGCCTCGACCCAAATTTACCCTTCTAGCTATTTCATGAGGCCTAATGAAATCCGGATCAGAAATAGCTGCCGCGTAATCAAAATAGTGAACTCTATTGTCCGAAAAATATCGACTTACTTCCGAGTGAACGAATTTTGGCTTCCTGAACACAGGCCTCGGACGAATATCTAGGATAGCTGAAGCAGAGTTATAAGTTATAATTTTAAATAACTTCTCTTGATCAAGAACCTCTATGTCGAGGAATGCCACTTGATTTGTTCCAAAATCGTCAGTGCGAAAAAGCTCTAATTGGCGCTCAGCATTAGCCGAGGCCACTTCGGGTACGGCACACCAAAGCCGAACCACATTTTCCACAATTGCCTCATTCGCCAGAGATAACCTTCACGGCACGCTCTTCGACAGACGCCAACTCACGCAACCTTACTGATTGCCCCGGAACGTCTGCGGCAGGCGGCGCATAAACACCCCCTGCACCCTTGAGTACGATACGCTTAGTGAAGAAATCCTCATACATCCTCGGCCCCACGCCCGTAAATGGCAGAATGTACATTTTACCCTGCTTCTCACTCGAACCGCCCTCCACCATGGAAATGGCATCCGAATGAAGCTCTGCGGCCAAACTTTTTACATATGGCTCGACATAGTAATCCCGTGAAACGCCCGCATTTACCAAGTGCCTTGCACAATTGTGACATGGAAAAGTCGTGCAGTACAACGTCCCGCCAACAGGCGAATGACCGGAACGCGCAGCAGAAAGAACCGCATTCATTTCCGCATGAATAGCCCGTGAATATTCTATAAGATCTTTAACGCCCGGCAACGAGTCGTACATAGATCTTTTCTCTAAAAGAAATTGCCTTATTCGAGCCTCAGACTCCTGACGAGCGCGATCCGCCGCATCGAGGCCCACGTCCGATTTTGGATGCGCTAAGAGCGCTAAATCCTTAGAAAAACTCTCTGAAAGCCAAGAGGCAATCAAGTCACGTAACACGCTCTTTTTTCTGTCATTGTGGCATCCTTTGAATTTCTCTTCTGAAGAATCCCACTCCCAGGCAAAACATCTGTGATCAGGTACAGATTCCTCGGAATAAACGCCGCCACCAAATTTCGGAACATCATTTGTCCCGACTCCGATAACTTCACCAGCCGAAGATACGAGTATTGCCCCCACTTGCCGAGATAAGCATGAACTCTGAAGCGATGCAGCATGAGCATGATTCATCGATCTCTCAGAAATGTTGGGGCGGACCAGTCCAGCTCCAAGAATCAAAGATACAAATCTCTCTAGATCTTCATTCAAATTCATCCCATCTTGCGCGTTACTATTATTATCTAGAAAATAGTCAGCAAGATGAAAAGCATTTCTTACTTCCTGCCCATGATCGTTGCGACCATCTTTTTCGTCTCTCTTTACGTACGACTTAACGGAACTGACGTCCGCACCCCTAAATTTCGCGGCGCTTGATAGCGGGCCAATAAGCCGATTTTCTCTAACCGTTCGATCACAATGGACCGCAACCAGCCGAAATGCCTCTCCATAGACTTCTCTGAGAAACTCGACCTCGGAACGATGCTTCAAAGAATCAATAATATAAGTGATCTTTGCTTCACCAGGAGCCGCTTCTCCACGCAATTCTCTAATTTTCTTAACACCAAGAGCTGCCACTGCGAAATCGCCGTACTTCTCACGAGCACGATCGCCTAGATCTTGCAACTTCTTGGCTCGCTCAAGCTTTTGAACGCCCTCTCCAGAACCTTCTGCGGGAATAGTTATGGCGTCCGATGGAAAGTGCGCGGCGATCAGTTCACTGAGCCGCACGCGATGAACTTGATAACCGCTATCGCTTAAAAACAATCCGAGTCGTTTACCTGCAGTGGAACAGCCAGCCCCAGCATACCCAACCAATCCAACAAAAATCTCCTTGGATCGGGGCGAGAGCTCTTTAGAGGAATCTTCTTCTTGATCGTTTGCGGCTTTCACCTCTGCCGATTGCGCTGCCACATACACCCCCGAATCGTTTTTGAAATCACAGGTTAGCCTTCAGCTAATTACACGCAATCGGTACATGGAGGCCAAGCATACCGGGATGGACAAACCGGCGACCGTCTCGCCGTGAGATTAAAGGCTGGCTCCCCTTAGGCGCGAAGGGGGCGGAGCGCCCTTCCCCTATAACTCACCGTCATTCCCGCCCTTGTGGCGGGAACCCCTGCTTCAGCTGACCCGTGAGATGCCGGCGAAGTGCGCGCGCACTTCGCCCCGCCTGCACCTGCGGCGGACAGAGGGGTTCCCGCCACAAGGGCGGGAATGACGGCAGGGAAGGGGGACAGGCGGTCTCCAGTCCCCGTAGTCCCGCCAAACAAACCCCAAACCGATCAACCCCTTACAAAAATCCTGATCGCGCCAATCAGACGCACTCAAAAACCCCCGCATAATCATCCCACCTCGTCGCGGGGAAGGGCGCTCGGCCAGCGACCGGAGCGGCGGCGGGGGGTGGTCGAGCGGGAAGCTCAACCGATGGCGGGAGGAGCCCTGGGCTCCGGGCCGCCAACCCTGTCGTGTCTGGCGGCGGTCGGCCGTGGATCACAGAAACGACGTCACGTCAGGGGTCGGGCGAGCAGCAGGCCGGTTCGGGAGAACCGGCAGTCCGGATCAGGGTCGCGCCCTGGTCCGCCCGCCGGAGGCTTCAGGGCGGCGAGGCTCTAACAGGGCTCAGGCGCCGCACGCCTCTGACAGAACGATCACGCGGAGCGTCTGGTCTTCGTCGAAACGGTAATCCCTATCCCTCATCCGGACGCGGTCCGGACGCTCCGCAGCCCTTCCCGTCCCTTCAGCGGTTATCCGCGTGAGGCGGCGAGCCCATGCCCCGGCCCCGGCCCAGGCCGCAAAAACTCCGCAACGCGGTTAAGCGGCCTTCGTGATGAACCCCGCAGTCATCACGCTTGTTCTCACTGTCTTCAGAGGCTGCGGCCTAGTTTGTGCGACAAATCGTCCCGTCAATCTTGGGTTTGTGAAAACGATTGCTGGACGGGACTAGGCTTAACGCGCGCTTAACGGGGGAGATCAGCAAGCCCCGACCGGCGCGGCCGCTCCCAGCCGGGACCGGGCCTGACCAGATGGGAGGCGTGCGTATGAAGGGCGTGATCTTCAATCTGCTGCAGGCGGCCGTCACCGAGACGCACGGCGCCGACCTCTGGGACGACCTGGTCGATGAGGCCGGTGTCGACGGGGCCTATACCTCGCTCGGCAATTATGACGAGGCGGACCTGGAACAGCTGGTGGCGGCGGCCGGCCGGGCGCTCGGCCTGACACGCGCCGAGGTGCTGCGCTGGTTCGGTCGCCAGGCCATGCCGCATCTGGCCAGCGCCTATCCGGTGTTCTTTGAAGGCCATCGCAGCGCCACGACCTTTCTGGCCGGGATCAATGACGTGATCCATGTCGAGGTGCGCAAGCTCTATGTCGGGGCCGTCTGTCCGCACTTCAACATCCAGGCCGCCCGGCCCGACCGGATGGACATGGACTATCACTCGCCCCGCCGGCTGTGCGCCCTGGCCCACGGCTTCGTCGAGGGGGCGGCGCGGCACTTCGGCGAGACGGTCGAGTTCCGCCACCTGACCTGCGTCGAGCGGGGCGATGCCGGCTGCACCTTCCGGATCGGCTGGCCCGCGCTGGAGGCCGCCCATGCCTAGGTCAGCCTCCAGGCCCCACCCCGTCACCTGGGTGGACGACGTCTCCGTCAGCCTCACCGACCGGATCGCCCGGCTCGAGCGCCGTCTGGCCCGGGCGGAAAAGGCGCGGCACGAGGCCGAGACCATCGCCGAGCGGGAGACCCTGAACCTGTTCCGCCAGAAGGAGCAGATGCGGCTGCTGTCGGAGCTGGCCATCATGGCCAACCGGGGCGGCAATGTCGCCGAGGTCCTGCGCACGGCACTGGAGAGCATCTGTACCTTCACCGGCTGGGCGATCGGTCATGTGCAGCTGGTCGAACCCCTGGACGATGGCCGGCGCCGGATGCGGCCGTCCGGAATCTGGTGGGCCAGCGAAACCTTTGACGGCAGGGCGCTGATCGCCGCGACCGAGGCCATTGAATTTGTCGACGGGGTCGGCCTGCCCGGGGTGGTCCTGTCGCAGGCCCGGGCCTACTGGATCTCCGTCGAGGACAACGGGACCCTGCCGCGCAGCCGGATCGCCCCGGAAAACGGGATCGCCGCCGGCGTCGCCCTGCCGGTGCTGGTCGGGTCCGAGGTCGCGGCCATACTGGAGTTCGGCCAGGCGATCGCCCTGGATCCGGGCGAGGACACGCTCGACTTTCTGAACCGGATCGGCGCGATCCTCGGCCGGGCCATCGAGCGCGACCGGGCCAGCCTCGCCGCCGCCGCCGCCCAGCGGGACCTGGAACAGATGCTGCACCGGGCCGAGGCCGCCAGCCGCGCCAAGACCCAGCTGCTGGCCGTCGCCAGCCATGAGGTCCGCACGCCCCTGAATGCGGTCCTCGGTCTGTCCGAAGCCCTGTCGACTACGCCCCTGACGGCCGAGCAGAGTGAGCATCTCGAGGGGATCCGGCGCTCGGGGGGCATGCTGCTGCGCCTGCTCAACGCCGTGCTGGACTTCGTCCAGGTCGAGTCCGTCGGCCTGGTCGTCTGCCGGACAGACTTCGATCTGGTCCGGCTGGCCACCGACGTGACCGCGCTCTGGACGGCCCCGGCCGCCGCCGCCGGCCTCGCCCTGCATCTGGATCATTCGGCCCTGGGCGACACCTGCGGGATCAGCGGCGACTCCGGCAAGATCGAGCAGACCCTGACCAGCCTGATCGCCAATGCCGTCCGCTGCACCCCGGCCGGGGGCGCGATCCATGTCCGGCTCGGCGCGCCCGCGGGGCCGGACGATCTGCTCCTGTGCGAGGTCTGCGACTCGGGCGGCGGCCTGCCCGTGGCGGAACGGGCCCGGCTGATCGCCCCCTCCCGAAGCTCGGCGATGGACGAGGCGACCCAGGGGGCCGGCCTGAGCCTCGCGATCTCGGCGGCCAATATCCGCGCGCTCGGCGGCGACATCGGCTGCGACACGGGCCCCGACGGCAGTTGCCGGTTCTGGTTCGCGTTCCCCGCCCCGGCCGCCCAGACCACCGCCGTTGCGCCGCAGGGCTCAGCCGAACCCGAGCTGGCGCTGCGCATCCTCGCCGCCGAGGACAATCTGGGCAACCAGCGGGTCCTGCGGCTGTTTCTGGCCCAGTTCGGCCAGGAGGCCCTGATGGTCGAGGACGGGGTCGCGGCGGTGGAGGCCTTCGGCCGGCAGAGCTTCGACCTGATCCTGATGGACGCCAACATGCCGCACATGGACGGGGTCTCGGCCGTCGAGGCCATCCGCCGGCTGGAAGACGGCACCCGCCGGACGCCGATCTTCATGCTGACCGCCAACGTGTTCGACGATGACGTGGCGCGCTACGAGGCGGCCGGGGTCGACGGGGTGCTGTCGAAACCGATTATCGTGTCCGAGCTCTACGCGGTTCTCGCCGCCGTTCAGGACACGCTCTGACCGCAGGCTGAGCCCGCCCTGCCCCCGCCGGGCAGGACCCGGCCCTTCCCCGATCCGGGTATTGGCCCACAAAAATCCACTGAGATATAGGCACATAACGTGTCACTATGTCGCATAGCGCGGCCTGTTTCGGCAATTGCCGAATACGGCTCAGCTATCAGGGTAAATTTTGCATTTACTATACAGAATACTTTACTGAAAAACCTGTGAGCAATATCGACAATACAGTAAAATCTACACGCAACACGAACACATAATGATACGAACGCCTTGAGACGGATTTGGCCTCCACCCAAATTACTCCGAGCACCGCAAATGCTGGACAGCAGCAAAATTAACCTGAATACCGCGAAGGTTCTGGTTGCCGATGACAACGAGAACGCCCGCAATATTATTCAGGATATGCTGCGAGCCTTCGGTGCCAGCGACATCGTCACCGTCCGGGACGGCGTCGAGGCCAAGGCCCTTCTGGCCCGGCAGCAGTTCGATCTGCTGATCACCGACGGCACCATGCCCGAATGCGACGGCTATGAACTGGTCCGCTGGCTGCGCAACCGCCCCAGCGACGAGGAGCGGATCACCCCGGCGATCATCATCTCGGCCCATACCCGCGAGTCCCAGGTCGCCGCCGGCCGCGACTGCGGGGCCAACTACATCATCGCCAAGCCGATCAGCCCGCAGACCCTGCTGGAGCGCATCTTCTACATCACCGAGGAAGCCCGCAGTTTCATCGTCGGTGAAACCTATGCCGGGCCGGACCGGCGCTGGAAGCACCAGGGACCGCCGGCCTCGACAGACGGCCGTCGCAAGGGTGACCTCTCCGTCGATATCGGCATGGCGATCGACGGAAACCTCAGCGCGAACGAACTCGACAGCCTGGTCAAACCCCAGAAGGCCACGTCATGAGCGTGGTCCGCACGATCCGCCAGCTGCCCCGGCTGAGCCGGCTGATCAAGGCCGCCGGCGGCGTCTATGCCCGGACCGCCCTGAACCAGGCGGCTGCGGCCCAGCAGGCGAGCCGGGCCGAGCATCTGATCTCGATCGGCGAAGCCCTGGTCTGGATGGGCGAGTGGCGCGGCCTGGACGAGCCGACGGCCGCGGACTGGGAGAGCCTTCACGAGGCCAGTGCCGGCATCATCGGCCTTTGCGACGCCGAGGCCGATGCCCAGCTGCTGCGGGCGGCCCGGCTGCTGTGCGAATACATCGATCGGGCCCGCAACGGGAAATGGTCGAAGGATGTCGGAGCCCTGTTCATCAACACCCTGAAGGCCATTGCCGCCCAGGATGCCGACCAGGCCACCCGCACCGCGGTTCTGGGAGGCCTCGAGGCGCTGGTGCCCCAACGGGAACAGAAAGCCGGCAACTGACCCCCATCTTCCCCCTCCGGGGGAGGAGGGCTGCGAAGCGGCCCGGAGGGGCAAGTTTCAGGTGCAGACCGGCCGGCTCCGCAGGCCCCCACCGGACCGGCCTACGCCGGTCGTCCGCCCCCGACGGGGGCGGATGCACCGCGCACTGCTACCCCACCATGCCCGACAGGCGGCCGCGGATGATGGCTTCAGCCTCGGCGACCATGCGGTCGACCAGGTCCTTGACGGTGGGGATGTCGTGGATCAGGCCCTGGACCATGCCGGCCGACCAGATGCCGCCATCGGTGTCGCCTTCGGCCAGGGCGTCGCGGCCGCGGCTGCCGGCCACCAGGTGCTGGACGTCCTCGAACTTGGCCCCGCCGGCCCGCTCGATCTGCACGACCTCCTGGCTGACCGCGTTGCGCATGACGCGGGCGGTGTTGTGCAGGGTGCGGAAGATCAGGTCGGTCTGGCGCTCGTCATTGGCGACCATCTGCTCCTTGAAAGCCATCGGGATCGGAGCCTCCTGGGTGACGCAGAAGCGGGTGCCCATATTGACGCCGTCGGCCCCGAGGGCGAGCGCCGCCACCAGGCCGCGCGCATCGGCGATGCCACCCGAGGCCAGCATCGGGATCTTCACCTTGTCGGCGGCGGCGGCGATCAGGATCAGGCCGGGAATGTCATCCTCGCCCGGGTGACCGGCGCATTCGAAGCCGTCGATGCTGATGGCATCCACGCCCATCCGCTCGGCGCTGAGGGCGTGACGGACGGCGGTGCACTTGTGGATCACCTTCACGCCGTTGGCCCGGAAGTGGTCGACATGTTCCTGCGGCTTGTAGCCGGCGGTTTCGACGATCTTGATGCCGCTCTCGATGATCGCGGCGCGATATTCGGCATAGGGCGGCGGCTTGATGGCCGGCAGGATGGTCAGGTTGACGCCGAACGGCTTGTCGGTGAGGTCGCGGGTGCGGGCAATCTCCTTGGCCAGCTCCTCGGGCGTCGGCTGGGTCAGGGCGGTGATGAAGCCCAGGGCCCCGGCATTGGCCACGGCGCTGACCAGCTCGGCCTTGCCGACCCACTGCATGCCGCCCTGGGCGATGGGGTGCTCAACGCCGAAAAGCTCGGTGAAACGGGTCTTGATCGCCATGGCCTTAAGCCTCCCAGTCTGGTTTTTTCAGACTATGGCGGATTGACCCTTGCGGCAGGCAAGAGGCGATCGTGCCGGCGATCAGGGCTTGAGCAGGTCTTCCAGCGCCTGGGCCCGCAGCGCCGTGTGCTTCAGATGGCAGGACTGCACATAGATCGGGGCGATGGTGCCGCCGCTCAGGATCTGGACCGTGGCGCAATCGGCGTCGCGATAGGCGATCCAGGCCCGCTGGGCCTTCAGCAGGGCGGCCTTGGCGGGCGCCGCGTCGGCCAGATCCGCCATGTCGGCCTTGTAGGCCTTGTTCAGACGGGCGTCCTGAACCTTGAGCTCGGCCTCGCCGCACTTGAGAATGCCCAGGGTATTGTCGTTTTCCGGCTTGGCCAGGCAGGCCTCATAGGCCGGGCTGTAGGCGACGCCGTCCTCGGCCCGGGCCGCGACAGGGGCAACGGTCAGAAGGGCAGCGGCGATCAGCAGCGTCCGGAGCAGCATCGGCTCATCCTCGTCAGGCTATTGCAGGCCGACGCGGCCGATGGCGTAGAAGCGGTCCGAGCGCTGCTTGCGCAGGGCGGCGACGTCGAGGGCCAGCAGGCCCTTCAGCTCGTCCTCGATCGCATCGCCGACGGCCTTGAGGGCGGCCGGGTGATCGGAATGGGCCCCGCCGGCCGGCTCGTCGATAATGCGGTCGACGATGCCCAGCTTGATCAGGTCCTGGGCGGTGATGCGCATCTGGGTGGCGGCGTCCTTGGCCCGGGCCCCGTCGCGCCACAGGATCGAGGCCGCGCCCTCGGGGCTGATCACCGAATAGATCGAGTGCTCGAGGATCAGCACCTTGTTGGCCCCGGCCAGGGCGATGGCCCCGCCCGAACCGCCCTCGCCGACGATGGTGGCGATCATCGGGGTGTTGAGGGTCAGGCAGCGCTCGGTCGAGCGGGCGATGGCCTCGGCCTGGCCGCGCTCTTCAGCCCCCAGGCCCGGATAGGCCCCGGCGGTGTCGACAAAGGTGATGACCGGCAGGTTGAAGCGCTCGGCCATGTCCATCAGGCGGACGGCCTTGCGGTAGCCCTCGGGGCGGGCCATGCCGAAATTGTGCTTCAGGCGGGTGGTCGTGTCATGGCCCTTCTCGTGGCCCATGACCACGACGGGCTGGCCCCGGAAGCGGCCGAGGCCACCGACAATGGCCTGGTCGTCGGCGAACTTGCGGTCGCCGCGCAGCTCGACGAACTCGTCGATCAGGCCGGCGACATAGTCGCGCAGGTGCGGCCGCTGCGGATGCCGCGCGACCATGGTCTTCTGCCAGGCATCCAGATTGGCATAGGCCTCGACCCGAAGGGCCTGGGCGCGATCGCGCAGGGCCTGGATTTCGAGCTCGAAGGCCCCCGGGCCGGCGGTTTCGGAGAGCTTGGACAGCTCCTCGATCTTGCCTTCCAGGTCAGCGATCGGGCGTTCGAAATCGAGATAATGTGCGGCCATGGTCTCTTGAACGTCGCCGTTGCGGAAAGGGTGCGAACCTAGTGGCAGACGCGACAAAAGGGAACCGGCTTTGGAACCGGACGGTCCGTGACGGATTCATCCACATGACCGTCCCCAGCTGTCGTCCGAGAGAGTCTCTTTTGAAGACTCATTTCGGTGGTGAATCGCGACATATGGTCCTATGGTTAAGATCTGGCCGGTCACGAATGACACCGGCGCCTGCGGCCCCCGTCCATCGAACATGGGCAGGACCCGCCTGTAGCGAACGGATGTTCCCATGCAGGTGTTCACGTTTTTCTGCGTTGAGCCGGACGGCTCGGTTCCCCGCTTCGACGTTTCGCCCTGTCTCGACGATGATGCTGCGCGCCGGCGGGCCTTCGAGCTGATCGACATGCACCACCGCTGCGACCTGATCGAGGTCTGGCGCGGCGCGACCCGCGTCTTCGACGTCCCCGCCCAGCGCAGGGCCGCCGCAGCCTGATTTTCATCACTCGATGAATTATTGCGACACCCGGAATCCGGTGCTATCCCATGGCTCCGGACGGAGCGCTCTCCCCGACGACTCCGCTTCCGGAGGCCCGCCATGGACGCCCAGGTTTCCCCAGCCCTGATCCCGCCTGCCCCCAGGGTCCATGCCCGGGATCTGCCGGACTGGCGCGTCGCGGCGGGCATGACCGCCAACAGCCTGGCGGTCTGGAGCGAGCGGGCCTTCGAAGCGCCCGCAATGCGCCGCCGCATCCTCGGGATCGACAGTTTCCTGATCAACGACCCGGACGCGGCCCACGCCCTGCTCTCGGCCCCGCTGGGCAGCCATGTCCGCCCCGTTGCGGCCGTTCGCCCCGTGCTGCCCTTCACGGGCCGGGGCCTGCTGCTGGCCGAGGGCGAGGCCTGGCGCCGCCAGCGCCGGATGCTGGCCCCGGTCTTCACGCCGGCCCATGTCAGCGGCCTGCTGCCGCATTTCGCGGCCGCCGCCGAGAGCCTGATCGCCGCAGCTGCGGCCCAGTCCCGGGTGAACCTGTCGGCGCTGTTTCACGAGGCGACCCTGGATGCGGTGCTGCGGGCCCTGTTCTCGCTGCCGGCCGATGCGCGCCGCGCCCGCATGGCCCGGATGGTGCGGACCTTCGTGTCCGGACCGGGCCGCGCCCAGCTGTGGGACGGCCTGGCCAAGCAGGAGCAGGACTTCGCCTTCTCGCTCGGCCCCCGGCGGCGCTTCGCCCGGGCCTGGTTTGCGGAAGTCGATGCGGTGATCGCCGACCGCCGGGCAGACGGCACAGCGGCCGGCGACATGCTCGACCTGCTGCTGGCGGCCCGCGATCCGGAGACCGGCAACCCGCTGACCGATGCCGAGATCCGCGAGCAGTCGGCGATCATGATCGCCGCCGGGTTTGAGACGACCTCGCGGCTGCTGTTCTGGACGGCCTATCTGCTGGCCCGCGATCCGGCCGAGCAGGCCAGGGTTCGCGCCGTGCTCGCCACCGCCCCGCCGGAGACCATGACCAGCCTCGCCGCCCTGCAGGCCTGGCCGCGCCTGAAGGCCTGCCTGCTGGAGGCCCTGCGGCTGTATCCGCCCGTCAGCCTGATCCTGCGCACCAATCTCGAGACCGAGACGATCCTCGGCCACACCCTGCCGCCGGGCTGCCTGATCACGGTCAGCCCGTGGGTCATGCACCGGCATCGCGCCCTGTGGGACGAGCCGACGGCCTTCCGGCCGGACCGCTTCGCGGGGCGGGCCGCGCCGTGGACCGGCGGGGCCTTCATGCCCTTCGGCGGCGGCCCGAGGATCTGCATCGGTGCCAGCTTTGCCCTGGCCGAGGCCCAGGTGATCCTCGGCCGGCTGCTGGCCCGGTTCGAGATCGGCCTGGACGATCGACGCCCCATGATACCGGTCGGTGGCGTGACGACGTCGCCCAGCGTCGAGCCCTGGTTCCGTCTGACACCAGCCTGAGCCTGTCCCGGCAATGGCCCCTTGCGGAAGCCGCCCGGACACCCGAGCTTGGGTCGAGCCCACGAGGACCCCCGCCATGACCGACGCTCCCCGCCCTTCCGCCATTGCCGATGACAGCGGCCACGGCGGCCTGCAGATGTTCATCACCGCCGGCCCGACCAGCCTGGTCGCTGACGTCAAGGTCGAGGCCGGCGGTCTGGACCTGGGTCCGGATCCGCACGATCTGGTCGCGGCGGGTCTGGCGGCCTGCACCACCATGACCCTGCGCCTCTACGCCAGGCGCAAGGCCTGGGCGCTCGGGGCGGTGCATGTGGAGGTCCGCAGCAGCCGCGAGCCGGACATGAGCCCGCCCGAACGCTTCGACCGGGTGATCACCCTCGACGGCGACCTCGACGCCGACCAGCGCGAACGCCTGCTGGCCATCGCCGAGATGTGCCCGATCCACAAGCTGCTGACCCAGGGGGCGCGGGTGGTGACGACGGTGGGGTGAGGCTGAGCCACTCGCCCCCACCTGACCGGCTTCGCCGGACGTCCGCCCCCAAAGGGGGCGGATGATCTCATCTTCCCCCTCCGGGGGAGGAGCGCAAAGCGCGGAGGGGGCGAGTATCAGAACCCGTACAGCGCCGCGTACTCCGCATCCTTGGCGGCGATCTGGCGCGCGCAGTCGACCATGACCTTGGCCTGTTTCCAGGTCGCATCGTCCTGCATCTTGCCGTCCAGCATGGCCACGCCGGTGCCGTCGGGCATGGCTTCGAGGATGCGCTTGGCGAACAGCACCTCGTCCGGGGCCGGGCTGAAGACCTGCTTGGCGATGGCGATCTGGCTGGGGTGCAGGCTCCAGGCCCCGGCGCAGCCCATCAGGAAGGCGTTGCGGAACTGCTGCTCGCAGGCGACCGGATCATCGATCGCGCCGAACGGGCCGTAGAAGGGCTTGATGCCATGGGCGGCGCAGGCGTCGACCATCTTGGCGAAGGTATAGTGCCAGAGGTCCTGCTGCACCGAGGCGCGGGCCGCGCCGTCGGCATGCGGATCCTCAATGACGCGGTAGCCGGGATGGCCGCCGCCGACCCGGGTGGTCTTCATGGCGCGACTGGCGGCGAGGTCGGCCGGGCCCAGGCTGATGCCCTGCATGCGCGGGCTGGCGGCGGCGATGGCCTCGACGTTCATCACGCCCTCGGCCGTTTCCAGGATGGCGTGCAGCAGGATCGGCCGGGTGACCCCGTGCTTGGCCTCCAGCGAGGCCAGCAGCTGGTCCATGTAGAAGATGTCCCATGGCCCCTCGACCTTGGGCACCATGATCACGTCGATCTTGTCGCCGGCCTTCTCGACCAGGGTCGCCACCTCGTCGAGGTGCCAGGGCGAGTTGAGGCAGTTGATCCGCACCCAGAGGCCGACATCGAGGGCCTTGAAATCGACCTCGCGCGACATCGCGATCGTGCCGGCCAGGGCCGCGCCCTTGGCGTCGGCGGGGATGGCGTCTTCGAGATTGGCCAGGATCACATCGACGGTCGGGGCGATCTCGGGCAGCTTGGCGCGGACCTTTTCAAGGTGCGGCGGCACGAAGTGGATCATCCGCTCGACCCGGGCCGGCAGCTCGCGGTAGGGCGTCGGCGCACCGATGGCCAGGGGTTTGAAAAAGCCTCGTGCGGTCTTCATGCGCGTCTCCCCGTTGTGTTCAGCCTGGCCCGCGACGGGGGCACTTCGCCCGCTCCGCCCCGGCGACCACGCCGCTGCTTTTCGCAATTGCGAGAACATTGCGGCGGCGCGGCATGGGCGTCAAGCCACCCAAGGTGATCAACGTTCAGAAACGTCAGCTGCGCCCGCCCGGGGCCGGCGGCGGAACGTCTTCCGGATCCTCGAGCTCGAGGTCGTGGGCCGCGTCATTGTTGGACGCCGCCTTGCCGGCCCGGGCCTTGCGGCGGCGGGTCGAGGGCTCGAGGCGCAGGCTGGTCAGGGCCTCGTCGCCCTCCTCGCCGAACAGGCCACGCAGGCGGATGTCGCGCTGCGGATAGGGGATCTCGATCCCGGCCTCGCGCAGGGCATCGTCGATGGCCCAGGTATAGGCCGCGAAGATCGCCGCCGGGCGGCGCACCGCCTCGACGGTCGGCCAGACGATCAGTTCGAACTTCAGGGCGTGCTCGCCATAGCCGACCAGCCAGACCTGGGTGCGGCGCACGGCGTCGTCAGGCGAGGTGAAGGACACCGACCTGGCGGCCTTCAGCACCGCCTCGCGAACCTTCTGCTTGTCGACCCCGAAGGCGGTGACGAACGGCACCCGGATGCGGCGGTTGGTGTTGCGCAGGGTCCAGTTGATCACGAGGTCATTGACCAGCACCGAGTTGGGCACGATCAGGTCGGTGCTGTCATTGGTCCGGATCCGGGTGGCCCGCGGGCCGACCTCCTGCACGACGCCGCGCTGGCCACCGGGCAGCTCGACGAAGTCGCCGACCGCCACCAGCCGTTCGAACACCAGCGAGATGCCCGAGGCGAAGTCCTTGACCATGCCCTGCAGGCCCAGACCGACGCCGACGCCGAGCGCGCCGGCGAACACCGCCAGCGAGGTCAGGTCCAGCCCCATGGTCGACAGACCGGCGACGAAGCCGATCAGCACCAGACCATAGGTGACGACCTTCTCGACGATATAGAGCGAGGCGGCGCTGCCGGCGGCGCGGGCCCGCAGGCGCTGCAGGCCGGCCGCCACCAGTTGCGAGGCGATCAGGGCCGCCCCGACGATCAGCACACCGGCGACAAGCCCCCCGACGGTGACCGAGGTCTTACCCAGCCGGACCAGTTCGAAGGCGTCGAGTCGTTGCAGCGGATTATCGGCCATGGACGGCACTGTGCGGGAGTCGGCGGCAAGGCTCAACCTCGCGCCGACATCCAGCGGGCCGGAAGCCGGAAAGTCCCCTAGCGCCCGACCATGGCCAGACCGGCCTCGCTGTAGCGCTCGCCCTCGATCGCCGTTTCCGGCACGGCCGCCGCGATCCGGGCCAGGTCGTCGGCCGACAGGGCCACCTCGACCGCTCCGAGGTTCTCCTCCAGCCGGCTGATCTTGGTGGTGCCGGGGATCGGGGCAATGTCGCCGCCCTGGTGCAGCAGCCACGCGAGCGCCAGCTGGGCCGGGGTGATGCCCTTTTCGGCGGCGATCAGGGTCAGGGCCTCGACCAGTGACAGGTTGCTGGCCAGGGCCTCGCCCTGGAAGCGCGGCAGGCCCCGGCGGAAATCGTCCTTAGCCAGGCCTTCATTGCTGGTCAGGGCCCCGGTCAGGAAGCCCCGGCCCAGCGGGCTGTAAGGCACCAGGCCGATGCCCAGCTCGCGGATGGTCGGCAGGATCTGGGCTTCGACATCGCGCGTCCACAGGGAGTATTCGCTCTGCAGGGCCGCCACGGGCTGGACGGCATGGGCCTTGCGGATGGTCTCGGCCCCGGCTTCGGACAGGCCGAAATGCTTGACCTTGCCCTCGGCGATCAGGTCGCGCACCGTTCCGGCCACATCCTCGATCGGCACCGACGGATCGACCCGGTGCTGGTAGAGCAGGTCGATGGCCTCGACGCCCAGCCGCTTCAGCGAGGCCTCGGCCACCTCACGAATGTGCTCGGGCCGGCTGTCGACCCCGACCATCCGGCGCACGCCCTTGTCGTCGGGCGGCAGGATCTTGAAGCCGAACTTGGTGGCGATCACCACCCTGTCGCGGAACGGCTTCAGCCCCTCCCCGACCAGTTCCTCATTGACGAAGGGCCCGTAGACCTCGGCGGTGTCGAAGAAGGTCACGCCCAGCTCGACCGCCCGGGCCAGAAGCTTGAACGTCTCGGCCTTTTCCGGAGCCGGCCCATAGGCCCAGCTCATCCCCATACAGCCCAGCCCCAGGGCCGAGACCTCCAGACCATCGCCGAGTTTCCGCGTCTTCATGGGGCTGCTCCTGATTTCGGGTTAACGCCATATAGGCACCATTCCTCTCCGGCGCAGCCCTGATGCGCGGACGAAAAATTCGCGGCAAGGTGCCGACCGGCGACGGGGCGGCCGTCCAGGCTCCGGGAGCGAGCCGCCTCGCCCGATCCGCGGAGGAAGACCATGCCCAAGATCAGCCCGTTCCTGTGGTTTGACACCCAGGCCGAGGAGGCAGCCGGCCTCTATGTCTCGATTTTTCCCAACTCGAAGATCACCAGCATCAACCGTTATGGAGAGGGCGGTCCCGGCCCGGCCGGTTCGGTCATGACCATTGGCTTCGAACTGGACGGCCAGTCCGTCACCGCCCTGAATGGCGGGCCCCACTTTACGTTCAGTGAGGCCGTTTCGTTCGTGATCGAGTGCTCTGACCAGGGCGAGGTCGATCACTACTGGGATGCCCTGTTGGCAAATGGCGGCAAGGCCTTGCAATGCGGCTGGCTGAAGGACCGCTTCGGCCTGTCCTGGCAGGTTGTACCCCGGCGTATGATCGAACTGATGACCGATCCGGACAAGGCGAAGGCCGGCCGCGTCGCCGGAGCGATGATGCAGATGGTCAAGCTGGACATCGCAATGCTGGAAGCGGCAGCAGACGAAACCGCCTGAAAAGGCCGCCACCAACCTTGAGCGACAAGGCTTGACTCAAACTCTACATATGTCGCTTATAGGGCCATGCCCCGCCCGCCGAACATCTCCCGCCAGACCTGCACCGTCCTGGCCGCGCTGCTGGAGCAGCCCCAGGCCTGGCGCTACGGCTATGACCTGTCGAAGGAAACCGGCCTGAAGTCGGGCACCCTGTACCCGCTGCTGATCCGGCTGAGTGATCAGGGCCTGCTGGAGGCCGAGTGGCGCCAGCCCCTGCAGCCCGGCCGCCCGGCCCGCCATGCCTACCGCCTGACCGAGGCCGGAACCGCCCTCGCCCGGCAGCGCCTCGGCGCGGTGGCCACGGCGTCCGGCGAGTCCTCATCCCTTCAGCCGCAAGCCCGCGGAGCGGCCCTGTGACCCTCGCCCGGCTGCTGCTGCGCCACGCCACCGCCGTCATGCCGGCCGGCCGCCGGGACTGGGCCGACGGCATGGCCGCGGAACTCCTGATCATCGACCAGCCCCGCGAGGCCCTGGCCTTCGCAGGCGGCTGCGTTCTGGCCGCCTATCAGCAAAGGATCTCGCCCATGCGGATCGCTCTCGCCTTCGGACGTTTCGGGACCATGGCCGTCACCCTGCTGACCGCCGGGGTCCATGCCGCCTTCCTGCTCTACTGGGTCGCCATCCTCAACGATCTGAAGACCCACGGCATGACCGGCTGGGTCGGCCGGTTCCCGGTGTTCAGGGGCATGAGCGCCGAACAGGCCCTGGCCGGCATCGGCCTGATCCCCGCCTGGCATGTGGCGGCGCTGGTCACCATGACCCTGGGCTTTGCGCTCTGCGCCTGGATGCTGGCCCATCGCCACTTCAGGGCGCTCATCCTCACCGCCGGGGCCGGTCTGGCGATCAACACCGGCAATGCCCTGGCCATGAAGGCCACCCAGGCCCCCTATCTCGTCCATCACGAGATCGCCTGGCTCTATTCGCTGGCGTTCGGGCTGCTGATCCTGGCCGCCGCGACCTTCATGCTGGCCGAGCGGCACCTTTTGGCGAGGGCTCCGGCCACCGCCTGAGCCGTCAGGCTTCCAGGGTCATCAGGCTGCCCGGCGGCATGTCGGTGCGGATCTGCTGATCGAGGCTCTCGGTCGACTCATCGACCGCCTTGAGGCCCTCCTCGGCGTCCTTGTAGTCCTCCGACTCCTCGAACTTGCCCTCGACGGTCAGGGTGGCCTTGATCCGGGCGGTCTGCAGCTGCTCCTTCAGGGTCCGGCTGAACTCCCGGACCTCCTTGATGAAGTCCATGTCGCCGGTGGCTTCCTGCTTGGCCTCGTCCTCGGCGGTCTTGCGCTCGCTGGCGCGTGTTTCGGCCGGCAGGGCGGCATCATCGGCAGCGGCGATGGCCTGGTTGACCATCTCCCCGCCTTCCTTGGCGGCCTTGGCATAGTCCTTGACCGCGACCTTCAGCTCCTTGGCCAGGGCCGCCAGCCGCCGGGCCATGTTGCGGGGATCCTCGGCATAGAGCTTCTTGATCAGCTTCAACTGGTCGCGCAGCTGGTTGATCTTTTCGCGGACCCGGCCCTTGGCGTCACCGATCAGCGCCTTGCGGCTGGCCTTCATCTGCTTCTTCAGGCTGTCCAGATCCGGCAGCGCACTTCCGGGGCGCGGCGTGCGCGTGGCCTTGGCCAGGGCATAGGCCTGTCCGGCCATCGGCGCGGACGCCGGAACGGTCAGGGGGCGCAGGGCCCCGGACGGCACAATCGACAGCATGGACCCAGGCTCCGAACGGCGTTCTGCCAGACGAGCCTGCAGCCTAGCGCAAGGGCGTTAGCAAAGGCTAAGCGCCGGGCATTCAAGCCTTTTTGACGAACTCCGTCCGCAGCACCAGGCCGCGAACCTTCTCGACATTGGCTTCGATCTCGTCGGTATCACCGGTCAGACGGATGTTCTTGACCAGAGTGCCGCGCTTCAGGGTGACGCCGCCCGAGCCCTTGACCTTGAGGTCCTTGATCAGGGTGACGTTGTCGCCGTCGGCCAGGATGGTGCCGTTGCTGTCGCGGGTTTCGTCCGACATGGGGGTCTCGCTCGAAACGTGGATCGCCGGGGCAAATCCACACAATTTTGAGGGGCTTTCCTAGAGAGACCGGCGCGCCGTTGCAAGCCGTCGCCTAGCCCTTTCGGCCCAGCGGGTGCTTGGACTTCACCACCTCGGCCAGGTGATCGCTGGCCACATGGGTATAGATCTGGGTCGTGGCGATGTCGGCATGGCCCAGCAGGGTCTGGATCACCCGCAGGTCGGCGCCGCCCTCGAGCAAATGGGTGGCGAAGGCATGGCGCAGCACGTGCGGGCTGACCTTCGCGCGGTCGATCCCGGCCGCAATGGCGGCGTCCTCCAGCAATTGCGAGACCCGCCGGGCGGTCAGACGTCCCGAGGCCGAGCGCGAGGGGAATAGCCACGGACTGTCCTTCAGCCTCCGGGCCAGAAAGCCGGGACGGACGGCGAGATAGGCGCTGACGGCGGCCTTGGCCGAGGCGTTCAGCGGGGCCAGCCGCTCCTTGCCGCCCTTGCCTTTCACCATCAGGAAGGCCGGATCGCGGGCCATGGCCGTCACGGGCAGGGCCAGCAGTTCGCTGATCCGCAGGCCCGAGGCGTAGAGCAGCGCGATCATCGCCGCGAGTCGCAGGCCCAGGGCGTTGTCCTTCTCGGCCGCTGCCGCGATCAGGGCATTGACGTCCTCGCGCGACAGCACCCTGGGCAGGGGCCGCCCGGCCTTGGGGGCGACGACCCGGCGGGAGGGGTCATCCTGTCGCCAGCCCTCGCCCAGCACGAACCGGTAGAACTGGCGCACGGCGGAGCGACGACGGGCGGCAGTCGCCGGCGACAGGCCCCTGGCTCCGAGATCCTGGAACCAGGCCTCGATGTCTTCGGCAGCAGCCGCATCCAGATCCAGGCCCTGCCCCGCCAGGAAGGCGCGCGCATCGTCGAGATCCTTGCCATAGGCCGTCAGGGTGTTGCGGGCCGCGCCCCGCTCGACCGCCATCATTTCCAGAAAGGCCTCGACCCAGCCGGCGGTGCTCATTTGACCTGCAGGGCCAGCAGGCCCTCGATGACGACGGCGCGGGCGTCGGTGACGAGGCCCGCCGCCAGCAGGGCCCGGGCCAGCGTGGCCCGGTCGGCGGCAGAGGGCCCGGCGGCGCCGGCCTCGGCGGCGACCGACAGGGCCATCAGCGCCGTCTCACCCTTGCGACCGGCCATAGCGGCAGCATTGAGGACCACGATCCGGGCGGGAGCGGCGGCAGACCGGGCAATCTCGAAGCCCGCCACGCGACCCCGGGTCTCGGCATCCAGCGCGCCACCGAGCGCCGCCAGCAGCAGGGTTGCGGGCTGGGCCGGCGACCTGGCTCCGCCCTCCGCCCCGAGGGTGGCCAGCCGGGAGAGCAGCGCCGGATCAGCCTGACCGGCCTCGGCCGCCAGCATCGCATCGAGCAGGGCCAGATCGAGGACCGGCACCGCATCAGCCGGGACCTTCGCCCGCAGCGCCCGGGCCGAGGCCGCGTCGCCGGCGGCCAGGGCGGCGCGGGCCAGCAGGACGGGGTCCTGCAAAGCCTGTCCCGACTGGGCCAGCGCCGCGATCGAGGGCGAGGCGGCGCGGGCCGCCTCGATAAAGGCGGCCAATCCCTTGGCCTGGCGCAGGAAGGCCAGATCCGAGGTCTCGGCCGCCGCCAGATCGGCACCCGGTGCCGCCGGCGGCATCTGCACGACCGGCTTCACGGCCGGGGAGGCTGTACCGGCCGCGGCGCGGATATCGAGTTTCAGGGCCCGCGACAGGGCGTAGTTGATGCCATTGCGCAGGTTGGCGGCACCGGGCGTGGGGGACGCGGCCAGCAGGGCCGTCATCAGGCGCCCGTAGTCGGCATCGCGGGTCTGCTGTTGGGCCAGAGAAAAGGTCAGTTGCGCGGCCTCGGTCTGGCCGGCCCGGAACTGGCAGAAGGCCCGCAGCCGCAGCCAGTAGGCCGCGCCGCGCTCGACCGTGAGCGCCTCGCCCAGCCGGCAGGCCTTGTCGTCATCGCCCTGGATCAGCGCGGCTTCGGCGGCCACCATCGACAGGCCGGCCTGGGTCGAGAGGCCCGGCACGCGGTCCAGAATACGATCCGCCCCGGCGGCCTCACCCAAGGCGATCAGGGCCATGGCCCGGGCCGCGCCCAGGTCGGGCGCATCGCCCATACCGGGCGGCGCATGGGCTCCGGTCGCCAGAACCTTGCGAGCCAGGGCGGCAAAGGCCGGCGACAGGGGCTTGGCCGCCAGTTTGGGCAGGGCGTCGCGGGCGATCCCCGGCGCGGTATCCGTCCACAGGTCCGGGCCCAGATCGGTCGGACCGGCCGGGGTCGAGAACAGGTCCGGCGGAGCCAGGGTCTGGACCTGAACCTGGGCAAAGACGGGAGTCGTGATCGCGGCCGCCAGCGCGCAGGCCAGGACCGAAGGACGGGAAAAACGCATGCGAGACACCATGTCCGACTTATGCCGCAGCTGGAGGTTCAGGGAAACTTGGCGCATCGGGCAAGCCTCGTGTAAACCCGCGACCGCATCATGACCGACGACACTGTTTCTCCGCTCCAGGCCCTGCGCAACCGCACCATCGTGTTGGTGGGTTTGATGGGCGTGGGCAAGTCCAGCGTGGGCCGCCGGCTGGCGACAGCGCTCGACATGCCGTTCCGCGACGCCGACACCGAGGTCGAGAACGCCGCCGGGCGCTCCATTCCGGAAATCTTCGCGGATCTGGGCGAACCGGCCTTCCGCGACGGCGAGCGCCGGGTGATCGCCCGCCTGCTGGAAGAGCCGCCCCACGTGCTGGCCACCGGCGGCGGGGCCTTCGTCAATGACGAGACGCGGGCCCTGATCAATGAACACGCGATCTCGGTCTGGCTGAAGGCCGATATCGAGCTCCTGGCCCGCCGGGTGGGCCGCAAGGACAACCGGCCGCTACTCAAGAACCGCAATCCGGTCGAGGTGCTGGCCGAGCTCGCCGAGGCCCGCTACCCCGCCTATGCCCAGGCCCACCTGCACGTCCAGACCGGCGACACGCCGCACGCCGTGGCCGTCGATGCCGTGATCCGGGCCCTGCGCGACCGCTACGACCAGGAAGCATTCCAGCCATGATCAAGACCGTCTCTGTCGGACTGGGCGAGCGCGCCTATGACGTGGTCATCGGTGGCGGCCTGATCGACGCGGCCGGCGCGCGGATCGCGCCCCTGCTGAAGCGCAAGCGCACCGCCGTCGTCACCGACAGTCATGTCGCCGCCCTGCACGGCGAGCGCCTGTCGGCGTCCCTGCGCCAGGCCGGGATCGCCGTCGATCTGATCGTCCTGCCGCCGGGCGAGGAGACCAAGAGCTTCGCCGGACTGGAGGACCTGTCTGACCGGCTGCTGGCCCTGGGCCTGGAACGCGGCGACCTCGTCATCGCCTTCGGCGGCGGGGTCATCGGCGACCTGACCGGCTTTGCCGCCGCGATCTACAAGCGCGGCATGGATTTCATCCAGATCCCCACCACCCTGCTGGCCCAGGTCGACAGTTCGGTCGGCGGCAAGACGGCCATCGACACGCCGCGCGGCAAGAACCTGATCGGGGCCTTCCACCAGCCGCGCCTGGTCCTGGCCGATCTCGATGTGCTGACCACCCTGCCCGGCCGCGAAATGGCCTGCGGCTATGCCGAGATCATCAAGTACGGCCTGCTCGGCGACTTTGCCTTCTTCGACTGGCTCGAGGCTCGGGTCGCCGCCGTGCTGGCCCGCGACAGCGCCGCTCTCGTTCATGCGGTCGGTCGCAGCGTCGAGATGAAGGCCGAGATCGTCGCCGAGGACGAGAAGGAGGCCGGCCGCCGGGCCCTGCTCAATCTCGGCCACACCTTCGGCCATGCCATCGAGGCCGAGATGGG
>Ga0187842_1000064_pt1 | contig 54408 bp, 62 predicted proteins | sample SpaLakP09_SKY_41_FD_134514 | JGI IMG/M metagenome (GOLD analysis project Ga0187842, IMG submission 134514) | Oligotrophic lake water microbial communities from Sparkling Lake, Wisconsin, USA - SP09_SKY_41 | ecosystem: Environmental > Aquatic > Freshwater > Lake | place: USA: Sparkling Lake... | reverse complement strand
CGGACCCTAGGGTCCGACGCGAAGTCGCGGCTTGTAGCACACGCAAAAGCCGATGCGCGCGGAATCTGCAAGGAGTAAGGCGCATGCGCCTGAGCACCAAGGGACGATACGCCGTCATGGCCATGACCGACCTGGCCAAACGCCAGGACGAAGGTGAGGGGCGCGCCGTCGCCCTGGCCGAGATCGCCGCCCGGCAGCAGATCTCCCTGTCCTATCTGGAACAGCTTTTTGCGCGTCTGCGCCGCAAGGGTCTGGTCAAGAGCGCCAGGGGCCCGGGTGGCGGCTATCGCCTGGCCCAGGATGCCGTGACGACCCTGATTTCCGACATCGTATTGGCCGTCGATGAGCCGCTCAGGGCCACCCGCTGTGGCGTGACCAAAGGTAGCCCCAAAGGGTGCATGGCCGGCGGCGAGCGCTGCATGACCCATGACCTCTGGGAGGAGATGGGGCGGCAGATCCACGGCTATCTGGCTTCGGTTTCGGTGGCCGATGTCCTGCAGGGGCGCTTACGCCCTAGCGCTCTGGAGATAGCGGCGGAGTGACCTTGCCCCGCGCGCCCGTTTATCTGGACTACAACGCCACTGCGCCGATCCGACCAGAAGCGCAGGAAGCGATGCTGCGCGCCCTCAAGGTGCCGGCCAATCCTTCCTCGGTTCATGCTGCGGGACGGGCCGCCCGGGATATCGTCGAGACGGCCCGGACCCAGGTCGCCGTCCTGGTCGGTGTACCCGCAGGCTCGGTCACCTTTGTGAGTGGCGGTACCGAGGCCAATGCCCTGGCCATTGAGAGCGCCCGGGCCTGCGGTTTCACCCGGATCGTCGTCGGCGCGACCGAGCATGACGCGGTTATGGAAACCGCCAAGGCCAGCGGCCTGCCGGTCGAGGCCTGGCCGGTCGATGCTCGTGGCGTGGCCCGGGTGTCCTGGCTCGAGGCCGCGCTCAACGGCCCCGGCCGCGCCCTGGTCTGCCTGATGCTGGCCAACAACGAGACCGGTGTCATTCAGCCTGTCGCCGAGGCTTCGGTCCTGGTCCGCGCCGCCAACGGTTGGCTGCATGTCGATGCGGTGCAAGCGGCCGGCAAGATCACCATAGATTTTTCCGCCCTCGGTGCCGACACCATGGCCCTTTCCGCCCACAAGCTGGGTGGCCCGCAGGGCGTGGGAGCCCTGGTCGCGGGCACGCGGGCTACCCTTCATCGCCGTCAGCATGGCGGTGGGCAGGAGCGCGGTCGCCGGGCCGGGACGGAGAACGTCGCGGGCATTGCCGCTTTTGGGGCCGCTGCGGATGCGGCCACGCGCGGCCTTGCGAGGGCCGCCGAACAGGCCCAATGGCGCGATGCCCTGGCTGAGCGTGTCAAGGCAGAGGGCGCAGTTGTGCTCGGGGAGGGGGTGGCTCGCTTGCCTCAAACCCTGTGCTTTGCCGGCGAGGGCTTCGGCTCCGAGATCCAGGTGATGAACCTTGATCTGGCCGGCGTGATGGCCAGCGCCGGCAGCGCCTGCTCCTCAGGCAAAGTTAAGGCCAGCCGCGTGGTGGAGGCCATGGGCCATTCCAACCTCGCGCCTTTCGCCCTGCGCGTCAGCGGTGGCTGGGCGAGCACGGAAGACGACTGGATCAAATGCGGCGATGCCTGGATCGCCGCCTGGAAGCGTATCGGCGCCCGGCGCCGGGAGGTGGCATAGTGGCCGCAGTTCAAGAAACCGTCGAAGCCGTTGCCTCGCTTGAGAAATACGAGCACGGATTCACCACCGAGATTGATCAGGAGTTCGCCCCCAAGGGGCTCTCCGAGGACATCGTGCGCTTCATCTCGGCCAAGAAGGACGAGCCGCAGTGGATGCTGGACTGGCGCCTGGAGGCCTATCGTCGCTGGCTTGAGCTGGAAGAGCCGGACTGGGCCAAGGTCAACTATCCCAAGATCGACTACCAGGACTCCTACTATTACGCGGCCCCCAAGACCAAGGAGGGGCCCAAGAGCCTGGACGAGGTCGATCCCGAGATCCTCGCTGTCTACGCAAAGCTCGGCATCCCGCTGAAAGAACAGGAAGTTCTGGCCGGTGTTGAAGGCGCGCCGCGCTATGCTGTCGACGCCGTGTTCGACAGTGTCAGCGTCGTGACCACCTTCAAGAAGGAACTGGCAGCGGTCGGGGTGATCTTCTGCTCGATGAGCGAGGCGATCCGCGAGCACGGCGATCTCGTGAAGCAGTATCTGGGCTCGGTGGTGCCGACCTCGGACAACTATTTTGCCTGCCTGAACAGCGCGGTCTTCAGCGACGGATCGTTCGTCTACATCCCGCCGGGCGTGCGCTGCCCGATGGAGCTGTCGACCTATTTTCGCATCAATGCCAAGGACAGCGGCCAGTTCGAGCGCACCCTGATCATTGCCGACAAGGGGGCCTATTGCTCGTATCTGGAGGGCTGTACGGCCCCGATGCGGGACGAGAACCAGCTGCACGCCGCCGTGGTCGAATTGGTCCTGCTGGACGATGCCGAGATCAAGTATTCCACCGTCCAGAACTGGTATCCGGGCGATCCCGAGACCGGCAAGGGTGGTATCTTCAATTTCGTCACCAAGCGCGCCGACTGTCGGGGCGACCGCTCCAAGGTCTCTTGGACCCAGGTCGAGACCGGCTCGGCCGTGACCTGGAAATATCCGTCCTGCGTGCTCCGCGGCGAAGGCAGCTCGGGCGAGTTCTATTCGATCGCCGTGACCAATGGCCACCAACAGGCCGACACGGGCACCAAGATGATCCATCTGGGGGCCAATACCCGCTCACGGATCGTCGCCAAGGGCATCAGCGCCGGCAAGTCGACCAGCACCTATCGCGGCCTGGTCAGCGCCCACCCCAAGGCCAAGGGTGCCCGAAACTTCACCCAGTGCGACAGCCTGCTGATCGGCAAGACCTGCGCGGCCCACACCATCCCCTATATCGAGGCCCGCAACGGTCAGTCGGTGTTCGAGCACGAGGCCACCACCACCCGCCTGTCGGACGACCAGCTATTCTATTGCCAGCAGCGCGGTCTGAACCAGGAAGAGGCCGTGGCCCTGCTGGTCAACGGCTTCGTCAAGGACGTCCTGCAGCAGCTGCCGATGGAGTTCGCCGTCGAGGCCCAGAAGCTGGTCGCGATCAGCTTGGAAGGGAGCGTGGGATGACCCCCGTCCGCTTCGGGCTGAACGACAAGGAATACAAATACGCCCGCCAGCTGGCCTACCAGGCGGCGCACGGCACGTGGATCAATCCGTATGGCGACGAGGCCCCGCTGATCGACCGCTGCGCCAAGCTGCTTGCAAAGGGCAATGCCGACGCGGCCGCCGAGCGTGCCCTGCTGACCGAACTGCTCAGGCTTGCCGCCTACAGCCCCGAACACGAATGGGAAGCCCCGGCCCTGACCGGCAAGCCGACCACCTTCGCTATCCAGACGCTCGAAAAGATCACGGCTTTCAATGCTTAATATCCAGAACCTCCACGCCCGCGTCGAAGACAAGGCCATCCTCAAGGGCGTCACCCTCGACGTACCGGCCGGCGAGGTGCACGCCATCATGGGTCCGAACGGGGCGGGCAAGTCGACCCTGTCCTATGTGCTGACCGGCCGTGGCGGCTATGAGGTCACCGAGGGTTCGGCCGGCCTGAACGGTGAAGACCTGCTGGCTCTGGACGCCAATGAGCGGGCCGCGAAGGGTCTGTTCCTGTCCTTCCAGTATCCCCTTGAAATCCCGGGCGTTCCGGCCCTGACCTTCATCCGCACCGCCCTCAACGCCCAGCGCCGTGCACGGGGTGAGGACGAAATCGCCGCTCCGGCCTTCCTGAAGCTGGCCAAGGAGAAGGCGGCTTCGCTGAAGATCGATTTCGAAATGCTCAAGCGCGGCCTGAACGTCGGCTTCTCGGGCGGCGAGAAGAAGCGGATGGAAATCTTCCAGATGGCAATGCTGTCGCCGAAGTTCCTGATCCTCGACGAGACCGACAGCGGGCTCGACATCGATGCCCTGAAGATCGTCTCCGAAGGCGTCAATGCCCTGCGCAGCCCCGAGCGCGGCATGCTGGTGATCACGCACTATCAGCGCCTGCTGGACTACATCAAACCCGACCGGGTCCATGTACTGGCCGCCGGCCGCATCGTTGCGTCGGGCGGCCCGGAGCTGGCGCTGCAGCTGGAAGCCGAAGGCTACGACAAGTATGCGAGCGCCGCGGCATGAGCCTGGCTTCTGCGCTCAAGACCGGTGACCTGACCGAGCTGCCCTCGCGCCGCGACGAGGACTGGCGCTGGACCGACCTGCGCGGCCTGATCCGGACCCTGCCGCCACTGTCGCCGAAGTTCGAGGGCGACATCGGGGTTGGGCCGTTTGCGGCCGATGAGACCCTGACTCTGGTCAATGGCCAGGGCGCAATCGACCTGACCCTTGCCGCCGGCGAGACCCGCGTCATTTCCATGCGCCTGATCTCGGCGACTGCAGCAACGGCGCACGCCGGCCGCGTCCGCATCACGGTGGGTGAGGGCGCGCGCCTGACCCTGTTGGAAAGCCATGAAGGCCTGGGCGAGGGCTATTTGTCCGAGATTGCCCTCGACATCCACCTGGCCAGTGACGCCGTCGTCGAGCGGATCGTGCTGGCTTCCGACGCGCCCGAGGCTGTGTCGGTGGTCGACGCCGAAGTGGCCCTGTCGGCCGGTGCCAGGTTCGCCCAGACCCTGCTCACCTCCGGTGCCCGTCGCCAGCGGATTGAGACCCGGGTCGACCATCCTGGTGCCCATGCAGACCTGCGCCTCGACGGCATCTATCTGCTGGACACCCAGCGACATGCCGACCTGACCAGCCAGGTTACCCACGCCGGCGTTGACGGGACCACCTCGCAGCTCACCAAGGGCATGGTCGCCGACCAGGCGCGCGGCGTGTTCCAGGGGCGGATCATCGTCCAGCCCGGCGCTGACCAGACCGACGCCCGCATGGGCCACCACGCCCTGATCCTGTCGGACAAGGCCGAGGTCGACGCCAAGCCCGAGTTGCTGATCTTCGCCGACGACGTCTCCTGCGCCCACGGCAACACCATCGGGGCCCTGGACGAGCAGGCGATCTTTTACGCCCGTCAGCGCGGCATCCCCGAGATGGAAGCCCGCGCCATGCTGACTGAGGCCTTCGTGGGCGAGGTGGTCGAACGCATCGAACATGAGCCCGCTCGCGAGGTGGCCCGCGCCTGGGTCGCACAGCGCCTTGGCCGGAGTAACATCTGATGGCTTTCGACGCGCCTTTCGATGTTGAAGTGATCCGCGCCCAGTTCCCCATTCTTGGTCGAACGGTGCACGGTAAGCCCCTGATCTATCTGGATACGGCCGCCAGCGCTCAGAAACCGGAGGTCGTGCTGGACGCGATGATGGGTCTGGCCCGCACCTCTTACGCCAATGTCCACCGCGGCCTGCACACCCTGGCGAATGAGACGACGGAAGCCTATGAAAAGGCGCGTGAAAGCGTCGCGCGATTCATCAACGCGGAACCGACGGAAATCGTCTGGACCAAGAGTGCCACCGAGGCGGTCAACCTGGTGGCGGCAACGTTCGGCCAGTCGCTCACGGCCGGCGACGAGATCGTCATTTCCGAGATGGAGCACCACGCCAATATCGTGCCGTGGCACTTCCTGCGCGAGCGCAAGGGCGTGGTCCTGAAGTTCGTACCGGTGCTCGACGACGGCCGGCTCGACATGGAGGCCTACAAGGGCCTGCTGTCCGAGCGCACCCGGATGGTCGCCCTGACCCAGATGTCGAACGTGCTGGGCACGGTCAATGACGTGCCAGAGATCGTCCGCCTGGCCCATGCGGCCGGGGCCCAGGTGCTGATCGACGGCTGCCAGGGCGTGGTCCATTCCCGGGTCGACGTGAAGGCCCTCGACGTCGACTACTATGTCTTCTCCGGCCACAAGCTGTACGGCCCCACGGGCATCGGCGTGCTCTACGGCAAGGCCGAGCGCCTCGCCGCTCTGCCGCCCTACCAGGGCGGCGGCGAGATGATCGGCTCGGTGTCGATGGACGTCATCACCTATGCCGACCCGCCGCATCGGTTCGAGGCGGGCACTCCCGCCATTCTTGAGGCTGTCGGCCTTGGCGCAGCGATTGAATGGCTCAACGGCCTGGATCGCGATGCCATCTTCGCCCACGAGCACGCGCTTTATGCCCGGGTTGCCGAGCACCTGCGCGGCGTCAACGGTCTGCAGATCCTCGGCGAGGCCCCAGGCAAGGGCGCTGTTCTGTCGTTCACGGTTGAGGGCATCCATGCCCACGATCTAGCCCAGGTACTGGACCGCTACGGCGTCGCCGTGCGCGCCGGGACCCATTGCGCCGAGCCCCTGATGCGACGCTTCGGCGTCACCTCAAGCGCGCGCGCCTCCTTCGCCCTATATAACACCGAGGCTGAGGCCGATGCGTTCGTGGACGCTCTGGCTAAAGCCCGCCGTTTCTTCAGTTGAGCCCGAAATGACCGACGCCGCCGTTCCTGAGACCGTCTCCGCCCTTCCCAAGGAAGAGCTGGCCAAGCTGACTGATCTGCTGATCGAGAAGCTGAAGTCGGTCTATGACCCGGAGATCCCGGTCGACATCTACGAGCTGGGCCTGATCTACAAGGTGGACGTGTCTGACGACAAGGACGTGGCCATCGACATGACCCTGACGGCGCCGGGCTGCCCGGTGGCGGGCGAGATGCCGGGTTGGGTCAAGGACGCGGTGATGGAAATCCCCGGCCTGAAGTCGTGCACCGTCGATCTCGTTTTTGACCCCGCCTGGGACCCGTCGCGGATGAGCGACGAGGCCAAGCTGCAACTGAACATGTTCTGATCGGACCTGTCGCCATGGACATCGCCGTCACGCCACGCGCTCGTCGCCCCCGTCCCAAGGTCGTCACCCTGACCGACGCAGCGGCCGCGCGGGTGAAGGAGATCATGGCCCGGGCGGATCAGCCCTATGCCGGCCTGCGGGTCGGGGTGAAGAACGGCGGCTGCGCCGGTTCGGAATACGTCTTCGAATACGCCGCCGAGAAGAACGCGCTCGACGAGGTGGTCGAAGACAAGGATGTCACCATCCTGATCGAGCCCAAGGCGGTGCTGTTCCTGATCGGCACCGAGATCGACTACGAGATCACCAAACTGTCGTCGAAGTTCGTGTTCCACAATCCGAACGAGACCGACGCCTGCGGCTGCGGCGAGAGTGTGACGATCCAGCCGGCGATCGAGACCGAGCCCTAAGCTCATCAACGACGTCCCTGCGTCTGTTCGGCTTGGGCTAAGTAGTCAGATGCAGGCGTTTGCCAGCCAGCAGGCTCCTGTGAGGAGCGGGAGTCCCGTTGCCGTTAGCGCGACGAGTGATGCGCTCGGTATCGCTAACAGCCCCCAAAGACCCAGGCGTCGGAAGACTAGTGTCATCGCGACAAGCCAGCAGGCAAGGACCAGCAAAGTGCCCGCAAGCATCAGCCAAGCCAACGGACCAAGTTCACGGTCCGCGCCAATCAGGCCGCCGGCGAGCCAGGTCGTGATGACTAGCGTCATCGCCGCGCCATAGGGCAGGACCTGATGGCGGACAAACCGCCAGGAGAGAACTCGAAGAGTCACGTGGTCAAAGCCACGTTCGTCCGGCCGTTCCATTCGACGAGCACCGATTCCTTCACCAGTTTTCCCGTCGCCTCGGCGATCAGTTCATTGGTGCGGACTTCGATGACCGTCTCCAGCCGTTCCATGAACTCGTCCTTCGACAGCCCCGGCATGATCGGCGGCAGGAATTCGACGGTCGCCTGACCGGCGGTCTTCTGCTTGTCGGTCTGCTTCCAGAAGCAGCCCAGATTAGTCGCCACCGGGACGACGGGCAGGTTGAAGTCCTGGCTCATATAGTAGACGCCGGTGCGATAACGGAACCGCTCGCCGGGGGCGGCCAGGTGGCCCTCTGGATAGATCAGAATACGGCGGCCCTCGGCGGCGACCTGGGCTGCGCTTTCGGACAGGGCCTTGCGCGCCTCTGGCCCGCCGCAGCTATCGACCACAATGGCGCCGAACTTCTTCAGGATCGCCCCGACCAGAGGAAACTTCTCGAGGTGGTCGCCGGTCACGAAGCTGAGGTTCTCGACGTTGGCGAACATCACGAAGCCGTCGCCCCAGCTATGGTGCTTGGCGGCGATAATGAAGGCACCTTTGGGCAGGTGTTCCTGGCCCTTCAGGTCGATCTTCACACCGGCGAACGTGCGCAGCGCCCACAGCATCCGCTGGCTATAGAGCCGCAAGGCGAAGGCGATGGGGCGTCGCCCCGGGAGCAGGGCGGAGAGGGCGGCCGACAGCCCGTAGAAGATCGAAAGAACCCAGTAGTAGGCGTTGAACAGCGCGCTGCGCATGGTTCGGATATCCTGTGAGGGTTAGCGAGCGACGAGAACGGCCCGGACAGCCGCCGTCATGAGAGGGGCATGGATGGAGAGGGCGTCATCGCCCAGTCGACCGTAGGCCTTGTTCTGGGCGGTCTGGGTGATCACGCCGATCGCCATGGCGGCGAGCACGCGAGGATCGCCCGGTGGGAGTTCGAGGCCCATCATGGCCTGCTTGATGGTCGCTTCGACCATGCTGACAGGGTCACGGCCGTCTTCCTGATAGTAGGGAAGAAAGTGATGCAAATGCAGAAGGTGGAACGAAAACAGCAGCCAGTCTTCATCTGCGACGGTGCAATAGGCCTGAACGATCGCTGCCGCCTTGGCCTGAATCCCCAGCGACATATCGGCATTGACGGTGATCAGGTCGGAGAGGCGACGATGGGTCTCCATGAAGAGCCCGACTGCGAGTTCGTCCTTACTCTTCCAGTGACGGTAGATCGCGCCTTCCGAGACACCCGCGCGCGCTGCGATGGCCTTGGTCGTCGATGCGTTGACCCCCTCGGTCACGAAGACCTCGAGGGCGGCACGTTCAATGCGAGGCTTGGCGCTCATGCAGCGAAGATGACAGGACTTGCTGCGGATTGCAAGTGAGCACTCACTTACATTGATGGTGCAGTTGACCGGCGCGGCGCGTGACGCTTAATCGCGAGATGATAAGCTCAATTCTGGTCTATTCGATGGGAGAGGTCATCGGCGATGGCCTCATCAAGCTTCCCTTCATCGCAGGGCTGCGCGCAGCGTTTCCTGAAGCCCGTATCAGCTGGTGTGCCGCAAAAGGCGATACGGTCTATGCCGGACCTTTGAAGGGTGTTGTCGAAGGCTATCTTGACGAACTCATTGTCGACGGAGCGATGGGGACGGAAGCCGCCGAGCTGTTGCCCTGGCGAAAACCGTTTGCCGGCCGGCGCTTTGATCTGGTCATCGATACCCAGGAAAACATCCGGCGGAGCTGGGTTATCCAGCGCGCCGCGAGCTACAGCTTCATTTCAGCAGCCAAGCTTGCGAGGGTACCAGGCTGGCCGCCAGCACTCGTGGATCGGCTTGCGCGACTGCTTGACCTGGCTACTGCGGGGAAGGGCGCACCGCGTGCCCTCGAGCTGGCGCGCGCCGATGCCCTGCAAGCCGCTGAACTGCTCCTGCCAGAGGGACGACGCTATGTCGGCCTCGCACCTGGTGCCGGAGGGCAGGACAAGCGCTGGCCGCTGGACCGGTTCATTGCCCTTGCAGGAGCAATCGAAGCAGGCGGTGCCACGCCCGTATTCTTCTTTGGACCGGACGAGGCTGAAGATGCCGAAAAGGCTATGGCCTCTGTCCCGCGAGCGCTCTTTCCAGAGCGGAACCGCAAGGATCCCTTCGACAAGGTCAAGGGTCCACTACTGGTCATTGCCCTGGCTGGCCGCCTGAGTGCTGCTGTGGCAAATGATGCCGGGCCGGGCCACATGCTGGCGGCAGGAGGCGCGCCATTGCTCTCGCTGCAAAAGGATCGTCGCAAGGCGGTTAAGTTCCGCCCGGCCGCCCAACGCCTTGAGATGCTGGTCGCTGGGGATTACGGAGACAACATGGCCGCTCTCCCTCTCGAAGCGGTTGAGACTGCGCTCTCGCGACTTCTGGCGGGGGGCTGATCCCGGAGTGTCCTGAATGCCCCTTCTCGCGCCCATCTCGGCCGGCGAACTTGTCGACAAGATCACGATCCTGCGGGTGAAGGCCGAGCGCATCGGTGACCCCGTCAAGATTGCCAATGTAAGCAAGGAACTCCTGCTGCTGGAAGCCATCGCCCTGGAACACCTTCCGGCAGGAGAGCCGATGGAGCGTCTGACGGCTGAGCTCACCGCCGTGAATGCTGCGCTCTGGGATGTTGAGGATGGAAAACGCGATTGCGAGCGCCGTCAGGATTTCGGACCTGCCTTCGTGGCGCTGGCTCGCCGGGTCTATATCGAGAATGACCAGCGGGCCGCGATCAAGCGCGCGATCAATGACCTGTCAGGTTCTGAAATCATTGAGGAAAAGAGCTACAAGCCCTATCTGGCAGCGCCGGGTTCATGATCGAGGTCATACAAGGCACGCGAGACATGGTCGCCGGACTGGAACCGGAGCTGCGCCCTGGCCGGTTCGTTTTTTGTCAGAGCCCACATGAGACATGGTGGGACCTGAAACCCATCGCCATGTTTCAGGAATCCGAGGGCGTCAGCCTCATCCTGGAGGAGGGGAGGGCTTGCGCTGCGGGCATCGCTAGCCATGACGTCATGGGACTGATCACTCTGAACGTCTATTCCGCCCTGACGGGAGTGGGTTTGACGGCCTCTGTTTCGTCAGCGCTCGCCGCAGCGGGAATTGCCTGCAACATGGTCGCAGCCTTGAGCCACGACCATGTCTTTGTGCCCTATGAGCGGACGGAAGAGGCGCTCGCTATCCTGCGGAAGTTGCAGGCTAGCGTCCCTTGAACGCCGCCACGCGCTTCTGGAGAAAAGCGCTGACGCCTTCGATGAAGTCCTCAGTTTTGCCGGCAAACTTCTGGGCTTTGCGTTCCGCGTGGAGCTGACCGTTCCAGTCAGCGTCCAGGCTGTCCCAGACGAGTTTGCGGATCGAACCCAGGGCGATTGGTCCATTGGCGAGCTCAAGAGCGATTGATGTCGCTGTCGCCATCAGCTCCGCGTCCGGGACGCACCGGTTGACAAGGCCCCAGTCCAGGGCTCTGGCCGCCGGAATCTTGTCTCCCAGGAGCATCATTTCCATCGCCCGGGCCTTCCCCACCATGCGGGGCAGGAGATAGGTGGAGCCACCATCCGGAACGAGGCCGATACGGCGGAACGCCTGCAGGAAATAGCCGCTCTCGCCGGCAATGATCATGTCGCCCATCAGGGCCAGTGAACAGCCGACACCGGCAGCGGCACCATTGACAGCCGTCACGATGGGGAAGGGGAAGTCACGCAGGGCCGTCATCATGGGGTTGTAGACGGTCTCCAGGGCGGAACCCGCATCCGGCTTGCCATCCACGTCCAGTTCGCGCCCGGCCGCACCGCCACCGGACAGGTTGGCGCCCGAGCAGAAACCGCGCCCCTCACCGGTGATGATAAGGGCTCTGGCCATAACCTTGCCTGCGGCGATCGACGCGAGGGCATGGGTGATTTCCCGCGCGAGATCCAGGCTCGCGGCATTCAGGGTTGTGGGGTCGTTGAGAGTGATCGTCGCCACGCCGTTTTCGGCTGAAAGGCTGATCTTGTGGTAGTCCATGGCGTCCTCCCGAATTGTTCACGCTCTTGGGAACAGCAAGGCGCCCCTCACCTTGCGGAAGACCAGCAGATTTTCATACGAAAGCGCCGCCGTTTGAAAAACGGCGGCGCAATTGGATCGGAGTTGGGGTCTGAAGTCAGGCTGCGTTGGCCGACTCAGGCTTGCCGTCTGCGCAGCTGACCTTGTTGCGGCCGCTGCGCTTCGAGGCATAGAGAGCAGTATCAGCGCGTTCCATGACCGAATGTCCGCTCTCTTTCGGGCGCCGTTCAGCAAAGCCCGACGAGATGGTGATGGTGCCGAGGTCCTCGTTTGTGGATCGGCGCTTGAGCATGCGCGACGAGACTTCAACGCGAATTTCCTCAAGCGTGGCGGCGACGATGGCCGAGCTCTCACGCGGGAAGATCATCGCGAACTCCTCGCCGCCGTAGCGCGCCGCGAAGCGGGGCATGGCTGCGACCCGGCCGATCACCGATGCGACATACCGGATAACCTGATCGCCTGTCTGATGGCCCCAGGTGTCATTGAAGCCCTTGAAGTGGTCGATATCGAGCACGGCCAGACAGATGGACGAACCGGCTTCGTCAGCTTCTGCACACGCACGGTCGAGTTCTTCATCGAACGCCTTGCGATTGGCAAGATTGGTCAGGCCGTCCGTCGTAGCGTCGCGGCGAACCTGCTCGAGGTGCTCGCGGAGCCGATCCACTTCAGCCGTCGAGTCCGCGAGGCGCTTTTCGAGCGACTGGTTTTCCTTGTGAACGCGGCGGGTCGCATCGGCGAGGTTGCTGACGACGGCCTTGATGGCATCGACGTCGCCTGGTGTGCTGAGTTCCTTGGAAACCCCGGCCAGATGCTTGCCGAAGGCGGTATTCGATTTCTGGGCGTTCTGGATCGCCTTCGAGACGGATTCCAGTTCCTTGGACAGCAGGTCACCGGCATCCCGGATCTGTTCGTTCAGGCGTGCTTTCGGCAAATAGGTCGCGGCCAGTTCTTCGCAGACGAGCTCGGTCATCGGCTCGCCCATGGCAATGAGCCTGGTCAATTCACGCGCCAGCGCCCCTTCGGGGTCTGCGACATAGTGCGTCCAGAGTTCAAAATTCAACGCTGTTGGCCACACCTGATGGCGTTCCATCAGGTCAACGGCGCGACGCGCAATCTTGTAGGCGTCGGGGCCGCGGAGGGTGGTTTCAACGTCAGCCATGATTTCATCCCCAGATCGTTGCGCTCAACAGTGATTGCACCGATCGCTTGGGGACGGACCTTAGCGGAAAGAGTTCAAACGACCGGTTAAGAGCGAACGACGTTCTCTTGCGTTCTGCGTTTTGCCCGACCATTGTGAACGTCGATAAGATGAGCCAGCAATGGCCTCCGGGAGGATTGTGACCATGAATGCGCCTGTGAACCTGACGCTCGACGCGCACAAGGCTGAGATGAATGCCGTCCTGAATCGCCAGAAAGCTGCGCATCTCCGGGATGGCCCGCCCAGTGCTGCAAAGCGGACAGAATGGATCAATCGTTGCATTGATCTGCTTGTTGGGCACCAGGCCGAGATCGCCAAGGCCGTGAACGAGGATTTTGGATCCCGGTCACCGGATGCGACGGCCCTGACCGACGTCGCTGGTTCAATTGGCCCCCTGAAGTTCGCGCGCGAAAACCTCTCGCGCTGGATGCGGCCTCAGAAGCGCAAGACGACGCCGGCGATCCTCGGGCTCTTCGGTGCAAAAGCCGAGGTCCAATATCAGCCCAAGGGAGTGGTAGGCGTCATCAGTCCCTGGAACTTTCCGGTGAATCTGACCTTTGCACCACTCGCCGGAATCCTGGCCGCCGGTAACCGTGCAATGATCAAGCCTTCGGAATTCACCCCGGCGACTTCCGAGCTCATGAAGGTGATGTTTGCCAAGGGCTTCTCCGAGGAGGAGATTGCGGTTTTCACGGGTGGACCGGAAGCGGGGCAGGCCTTCTCAGGATTGGCGTTCGACCACCTGGTCTTCACGGGGGCGACCTCTGTGGCGCGGCACGTCATGCGAGCCGCTGCCGACAACCTCGTTCCCGTGACACTGGAACTGGGTGGCAAGAGCCCCGTGATCCTGTCCCGTGGCGCGGACATGGCTACGGCGGCCGCCCGGATCATGAACGGTAAAACCCTCAACGCCGGACAGATCTGCCTCGCGCCGGACTATGTCTTTACGCCCGCCGAGGACCTCGAAAGCTTTGTGGCTGAGGCCAAGGCTTCGGTCGGTCGCTACTTCCCGACCATCAAGGACAACCCTGACTACACGGCTGTCGTGGCTCAAAGGCACTTCGACCGTATCCGCGGCTATATCGATGACGCGCGTGAGAAGGGGGCCACGATCGTTGAGATCAACCCCGCCAGCGAAGACCTGTCGCAGCAGCCGCATCGCAAGATCGCACCGACCCTGATCCTGAATCCTACGGACGATATGGCGGTCATGCGTGAGGAAATCTTCGGACCGGTTCTGCCCGTGAAAACCTACAAGACGGTCGATGAGGCCATTGACTACGTCAATGCCAACGACCGGCCGCTGGCGCTCTACTGGTTCGGAACGGATGAGGCCGAACGCGACCGCGTGCTCACCAATACAACGAGCGGCGGGGTCACGGTCAATGACGTGATTTTCCACGTCGCGCAGGAGGAACTTCCCTTTGGCGGTGTCGGCCCGGCAGGAATGGGGGCCTATCACGGGCACGATGGTTTCCTCGAGTTCAGTCACCGGAAGGCTGTTTTCCAGCAACTGAAGAAGGACATCGCGCCCATGCTCGGGCTGCGACCGCCTTATGGCGCGGGGATCCGCAAGTACCTCGCGGGCCAGATCAAAGGCTAAATCCGGAACAGGGCCTGGGGCGTTGTCAGCACATGGCAACGCCTCTTGCCCATCTCGTACCAGCCCGGGTTTGGGATCAGGCTGGCGAGATTGCGGCCTGATCCATCGCCTTCAGGATTTGCTCGGGCGCTTCAGCGCCAACGACCGCGACCTTGCCGCCGAAAATCGCAAACGGCACGCCGGTGACGCCGCCCTGGACCGCCATGGCGTGTTCCCGTGTGACGGCGTCCTTATCTGCCTCTTCTGACAGCAACTGAAGCACGGTCAGTCGCTCCATACCCGCAACTGCGGCGATGTCCGCAAGCACCATGGGATCGCCGATATCGCGCCCCTCCGTGAAGTAGGCGGCAAACAGGCCTTCCACGACCATGTCCTGCACCCCGGCACCGTGAGCCCACCGGATCAGTCGATGGGCGGCATTGGTGTTGGGCGCCTTTTCGATGATCTCGAAGCGAAAGGTGATCCCGTCCTCGGCTCCTCCGCTGACAAGCGCTTCATGGATCTGCATCAGGCGCGCAGGATCCTTGAACTTCGCGGCCAGATAGGCGCGCCGGTCGGCTCCGGATTCCGGGATCGACGGATCAAGCTGGTAGGGTCGCCAGACAATCTGCGCGCGATAGTCGGGCCTTAGAGCAATCGCAGCCTTGACCCGTCGCCAGCCGAGATAGCACCACGGACACACGACGTCGGCGACGACGTCCACGATCATTGGCGATGCCATTTGGGCTCCCGTCAGCCGGCTTCTCTTTGCAGCGCACGGGCCGCAGCCCGCTCGAGCGCCTTCACGGCACCCTCGTTGTTTTCCATCTGGGCTACGCCGATGTCGAACTCGCAGACAAAGGGCGGACGATCTTCACCGGCATCAAAAGCGGTACAACCGATGACCGCTGCAATCCGCTCAGCTGCGGCACGGGCAGCCGCCTGGTTCGTTGCCGGAAGCGCCAGGGCAAAAACCTCAGGGGCAAGGCGGGCTGCGGTATCCTCGACCCGTACGAGACGACCGACCATCGATCCGATCTGCGGGATGGCGCGGTCCAGCCAGCCATTCTGGCGTGCCCAGAGCGTTTCAGGCTTGTCCGCAACACGCAGCACGCAGATCGACAGCGGACGGGAGCGTTCTCTCGCCGCTGTTGTCAGCTTGGCCAGGTGGGCGGCGAAAAGATCGCGCGTGAAGAGCCCGGTTGCCGCATCCATCAGGCCGGAGCTCCGGGCCTTTTCGAGGGCCCCCCTGATCGACTCTCCCCGTCGATAACTCCGGGCAAGCTCCATGACGCGGCGCGCCGTTTCAACTTCCGGAGTTTCTGGGGAAGCCACATCGGAGACGCCCCGATGGAAGGCCTCCGACATCGTCACATAGCTCTCAGCCTTGAGGTAAAGCATGGCCGGGATATGGAAGAGCCGGGTGTTTCGACGCATCCCGGCTGCAATCGACAGGGCTTCCTGCTGATTGTCTCCAGCCCACAGCACGACCGAGTCGAACGCTCTCTCATGCAGGTAGTCAAACGCTGTGTAGGCCGTAAAGGCTCCGACCACCTCCGCGCCGCTGCGCTTGAGGGCGTTGGACAGCGCCAGAAACTGGGGCGCGGGTTCACCGACGGCTAGGATCCTGAACGGCGAGACCTGCGGCTCCGGCAGATCCATCCGCCGGCCTCGTTCACTAAAGGTCTGCAGTCTGAGTTCGTACTCTTCCTCAGCAATCGCCGTGCGAACAAGGGACTCCAGCCTCAAGGCCGCTTGCGATGGGTGAAGCGGGGGAGACAGGGTCAGATCAAAAGCTTGACCAGGCTGAATGTCATCCGGCTCGCCGATTGCGATCACTGGCAGACGACGGGGTGCAACAGCGGCCTTGAGTCGTCGCGCCAGCGACTGCGTATCAGGCCCGGCACTCGCGAGGTCCACGATTACTGCCTCAATAGGCAAATCGCCGAGGGCAGCCAGAGCGGCGTAAGGCCCCCTTGCCGTGACGGTGCGCCAGCCGAGGCGATCAAGTCCTTCGGACAGGGGACCTGCTCGCAGGTCATCTCGCGCTACGATCAGGATCCGGGCGTCTACCGCCACACTCTACCTCCGCCCGAAACCCACCGAACTCAGGCCATGATGGCCCCTGGAGATTCGACGCAGCAACATAGCAGAGGGTTGCAGGCGGCATAGGGATGCAACGCCGCAGGAGCGCGAAAGCCTGCGACTGAACGGCCCGACATTTTGGCAACAAACCCGGGCTTGCATGACCGAACGTCAGGGCCGCTCTAGTTCTGCTCAACTTCGTACCGAAGAGTCACTTGGGAGGACGCCGTGGGCCAGGGACCGCTGTCAGGACTAAAGATCGTCGAGTTTGCGGGCATTGGTCCGGGGCCTTTTTGCGGGATGCTGCTCTCAGACCTAGGCGCGGACGTCGTTCGCATTGACCGAAAGGGGCAGGGAAGGGGATCACCGGCCGACATTACGGCGCGAGGGCGCCGCTCCGTGGCCCTGGACCTGAAAAAGCCTGAGTCCATTGAGGCCTGCCTGAAGCTGATCGAGGCGGCCGATGGTCTCATCGAAGGGTTCCGTCCTGGTGTGATGGAGCGGCTTGGCCTTGGTCCCGATGTGGCACTGGCGCGAAATCCCCGCCTGGTGTTCGGACGCATGACCGGCTGGGGCCAGTTTGGCCCGTATGCCAAGGCGGCCGGCCACGACATGAACTATATCGCCATTACGGGGGCCCTGGCTGCGATCGGCACGGAGGAGAAGCCGGTTCCGCCCCTGAACCTCGTCGGAGATTTCGGCGGGGGCGCGCTCTATCTGGCTTTTGGCCTTCTGGCGGGTGTCCTTCACGCGAGAGCCACCGGCACCGGTCAGGTCATCGACTGTGCGATGAGCGACGGAGCCGCCTCGCTGATGGCGATGTTCTATGGCTTCAAGGCTGGCGGCATGTGGACGGAGGGGCGCCGGGCCAATCTACTGGACGGCGGGGCCCACTTTTATGACACCTACCAGTGTTCCGACGGCGGCTGGATTTCAATTGGATCAATCGAACCCCAGTTCTACCTGCTTCTCCTTGAAAAAACAGGCATAACGGACCCTCAGTTCCAGCATCAGATGAGCCGCGAAGAGTGGCCTGAGCTGCGGGAAAAGCTGGCTGCCGTGATCCGGACCAAGACCCGGAATGAATGGTGTGAACTGATGGACGGCACTGATGTTTGCTTCGCGCCGGTCCTGACGATGGATGAGGCTCCCAATCACCCGCACAACGCGGCGCGGGAGACCTTTGTCGAGATCAATGGGGTCGTTCAGCCGGCACCGGCACCTCGCTTCTCGGCAACCCCGGGAGAGATCCAGGGACCGCCACCGAAGATCGGAGGCGACAACGATAGGGCATTGGCCGATTGGGGCTTCACGCCCGAAGCCGTCGCCGAGTTGAAGTCGGCTGGCGCCCTCTGATTGAAAGAGATGCTTCAGCCCGTTCGCTTGTGGATGAGCTGAAGCTATCGCCTTGCTCCCGGCTACAGGTCCGATGGCCCATGGTTGCTTTGTAGGCGGGCCTTGTAATGCATGTCTTGCATCGGCTGGCCGGCGCGGGCAGGTTCCCGCCGATGCAAGATCCTCAACCCATTCGCTGGCGAGACCTTGATCTCGATCCGATTCATTGGGCCAGGGAAGTGCTTCGTGTCGTCGGCCTGGCCCTCGCGAGGATCTGGGGGCGAGACGTCATGCTGTATGTCGGCGGTGTCTCGTTCTTTGCGCTTCTGGCCGTCTTTCCCGGCCTTGCGATCCTGATCGGGATCTACAGCCTGCTGCTGACACCTGAGCAAGCCGCGGCCCAGGCCGAAAACTTCGCGGGATTGATGCCGGTCGGTGCTCGCAGTCTGTTTCAGAGCGAACTGACCCGTCTGGCCCATGCACCAGAGCAGACCGTCTCTGCCCAGAGTGCCATCATCCTGGTTATCGGTACCTATGCGGCCCATCGGGGTTTCAAGGCCCTACTGGCTGGGCTCTCGTTCATCCACGACGAGGAGGATCAACGGGGGTTCGTCGGCTTCAACCTCATGGCTCTGGTCGTGCTGATCGCGGCATTCGGCCTGCTTTTCATGATGTCCGGCATCTTCCTGGTGCTTCGACTGCTCGGCAGCGCCCTGAATCTGAGGCCGCTGGAAGGCGTCCCGTGGATTCAGAGCGAGTGGACCTGGGCCAGTATCGGCCTCGTTTTTGGCATGACCCTGATCTATCGCTACGCCATGTCACGAGCGCCGGTAGGCTGGCGGGCATCGATGGCCGGCGGGGTCGCGTCAGCGATCCTGTGCCTGTTTATGTCTTCGGCCAGCGCGTTTTACGTCGAGAAGGTCGCGCGCCTCGGCGCGACCTATGGGTCCATCTCAGCCGTGATCATCTTCCTGATCTGGCTCTCATGGAGTGTAAACGCGATTTTCCTCGGCGGTGCGCTCGCGACGGAAGTCGAAATCGCCCTCGATGAAAGGCCGCGTGACCTGGTCGAGGGACCGCGGGCCATCCCGCTTAAGGAGCCTTCTCCACCAGAAAGCTGATGGAACCATCGGCTTCTTCAACCGTGGCCAGCAGTTTCGCGGGCAGGCTGGCGGCAAAATGCGGGACATCAATCCGCGCAAGCGGGTCGTCCGCGATCAGGCGTACGCGGCCACCGGGGGGCGCAGCTTCAAGCGCGCGACGCAGGCGCAAGGTCGGGACCGGGCAACGGTGCCCCCTGGCGTCGACCAATGTCGGCTCAGCTGCCATTGAACACGGCTTCTGCGTCAGCGGCCGGCAGGATACGGTACTGGGCGGGTGAGAGGTCGTCCGGGAGCTCGATCCCGCCAATGCGCTCACGGTGCAGGCTGAGAACGTGATTGCCGACCGCAGCAAACATTCGCCGAACCTGGTGGTAACGCCCCTCGGTGATCGTCAGGCGCGCCGTTCGACTGTCCAGAACGCTGAGCTCAGCCGGAAGCAGGGGCTTTTCCTCGCCCTCAAGCATGAGTTCGCCGGACGCAAAGCGATCCGCCTCGTGCCCCTCCAAAGACCGGTCCAGGGTTGCAAGGTACGTCTTCGGAACATGGCGTTTGGGCGAGATGACACGGTGCAGGTAGTCGCCGTCATCGGTCAGCAGGATCAGTCCCGAAGTGTCCTTGTCCAGGCGTCCCACGGTCGAGATCGCCGGGTCGCGGATGCGCCAGCGTCGCGGCAGCAGGTCATAGATTCGATCGCCGTCTTCCTTGTGGGAGCACACCACCCCCAGCGGCTTGTGCATTAGCAGAACCAGGGGGGCCGGCGGGTCAACAGCGACACCGCGGATCGTCATTCGCGCCGGCAGATCGGGGGTCACAGCAACCTTGCTGCCGATATCCTTGAGGACGGCTCCATCCAGCACGACGCGCCCGCCCGCAATCATGGCCTGCACGTCTTTGCGACTGCCGTAGCCGAGATTGGCGAGGAGCCGGTCCAGACGTGCCATCAAGGCCTTGGTCACTTGCGCGCCTCGAAAACCTTGTAACCATTGGTTTCGCCGGCCAGCCGAACACTGGCGAAATGTTCGGCCAGGATCGCCTCGTAGGGCAGGTGGCGGTTTGCGACCAGCCAAAGGCGGCCGCCCTTCTTGAGGGACGTGGCCGCCAGACGAATGAAAGCCTGCCCCAGGGACCGATCTTCGCCACCGGTCTCATGAAAAGGCGGGTTCGTGACAACAAAGTCCACTACGCCCAGGTCGTCGGTAGCCTTTCTCAGGTCATCCCAGACGAAACTGGCCCGCGAGTCTTCGATGTTCCGGCGGGCGGCATCGATCGCACGACGGTCAAGATCGATCAGCGCCAGCTTTGTCACAGTCGGCGACTGCAGCACGGCCCGGCTCAACCAGCCGATACCGCAGCCGAAATCCGCCACCATGCCAGAAAGCGGCGGCATTGTTTTCAGAAGCAGCGCCGTGCCCGGATCAAGCCGGTCCCAGCTAAAGACACCAGGTTGCGTCCACAGGCCGTTGCCCCCCTGTTGCGGGGCCCCCGCCGCAATGGCCTCTGCCGTACCTCGCACTGCATCAGGGCGAAGGGCCACACAGATCCGGTTGTGTCGCTTGGAACTTTCTCCGACGACACAGCCAAAGGCCTCGAGTTCCTTGCGGAGACGCTGACCACCCCGGTCCTTGGGCGCGAAAACGGTCAGGCGACCTTCCGGGGCAAGCGCCCGTAACGCATGAGCCAGAACAAAGCGGCGTTCCACGACACCCGCGGGCGCTCGAATTGCAATGGCGTCAATTGAGCCGTCTGCGAGGGCTGCGACATCTGACGCCCCGGGAATCAGGGGAGAAAGCTGAAGGGCGTCTGAAGCCACCGGGGCCAGATCATGATCGGCATGACCGTAGAGCGCGGTGCGAGGCGTCTGCATGCAATTCCCGGTGCTGTCTGAACTGAAGCGCCGGGCCTTCGGGCACGTCGCCACGGCCTTTTGGGTGTGGCGGACAGGGTGGGATTCGAACCCACGGTAGACTTTCACCTACGGCGGTTTTCAAGACCGCTGCCTTAAACCACTCGGCCACCTGTCCAAACGGGGGCCTATATCAGCGCCTTTGCGCCTTAACCAGTGTGCAAAACACTTCCGTCATAAACTAGGGCGTTAAGGATGCTTTCTCGTCGGAAAGACGTCGCATGACCGTCGAACGATCTATCCAGACCAACTCCGGGATCTTTGCGGCCCTGGCCATGGCTGGACTGTTGGTGACGGCGTGCGCGACGCCAGACCCGCGCTTCGCGATCGGTGGATCAGAAGCTGGGCGGCCGTCTTCGCAGTCGGCTCCACCCGCTGGAAAGCCATTAAGAGGGACCGAAAAACCCTATCAAGTCAGAGGCGTCTGGTACTATCCCAAGGAGGATCCCGACTACGACGCCAAAGGCGTAGGCTCCTGGTACGGAGAGCAGTTTCACAACCGGCGAACCGCCAATGGCGAGCTCTTCGACATGGATCTGCCGACGGCCGCGCACAAGACCCTGCCACTACCCAGTCTGGTTGAGGTCACCAACCTCGACAACGGCCGCAAAATGATTGTGAGGGTCAATGACCGCGGGCCGTTCATCGATGACCGGATCATCGACCTGTCTCGCGCCGCCGCTGAAGAACTGGGCTATCGTCGGCAGGGCGTGGCCCGTGTGCGCGTGCGCTATGTTGGTCCGGCATCAAGAGCGGTGTTTCAGCCACGACAGATCGCGCAGGTCGAAACGCCTTCCGCGGCGGGCCTTACTGCTTTGGAAGCCGACCCTGGTGTCGACCCCGGAAACAAGACTGTAGATCCTCTGCCGGAGGCTGCGCCCGCCGTGAGCCGAGCCGAATTCAGAGTTCAGGCCGGGGCCTTTGCCAATCGAGACAATGCGGTGCGCGTAGCCGCGGCCCTGCAGTCAACAGCCGGAGCCGTCATCGAGCCCTTGGAACGATCCGGCGGGCTTCTCTACCGGGTTATCGTTCCCGCAGGTCCGGACGAAGGCGATGCCTGGACCTTGCGTGAGCAAATTGTAGCCTTGGGGTTTCCCGGCGCGACGGTCCTGCGCCCCTAAGGCAGGGCGTTCTGCCCTCTGGACAAGTCCGGGAAACCGGTCGAAGTCACTCCTGTGAAAAAGGGCATATTCATCAGTTTCGAAGGCGGTGAAGGGGCGGGTAAATCCACCCAGATCCGCGCTCTGGCTCAACGGCTAGAAGCTGCTGGCTTCGACGTGGTGCTGACCCGCGAGCCGGGAGGGAGCGAGGGGGGCGAAGCGATACGAGACCTGCTGGTCAACGGATCAGCCGATCGCTGGTCATCAGTGACCGAAACCCTGCTGATGTATGCTGCACGCCGTGACCACCTTGAACGCGTGATCTGGCCGGCTCTGGAGCGAGGATCAGTCGTTCTTTGTGACCGATTCTCAGACTCCACCCGGGCCTATCAGGGGGCCGGAGGCGGAGTCCCGGACGGGCTGATTGCCGATCTGGAAAATCATGTTCTGGGGGGTAGACTTCCCGACCTCACTCTCATTTTTGACCTTCCGGCCCAAGCCGGATTGCAGCGGGCCGAGGCCAGGGGCGGGGCAGCACGCTTTGAAAGCAAAGGCCTCGCCTTTCACGAACGACTTCGCGCCGGCTTTATCGAGATTTCAGAACGCGAGCCGCAGCGCTGCGCTGTGATCGATGCAACAGCCACCGTTGATGTCGTATCCTGCAATGTCTGGGACGTGGTGTCGTCAAGGCTGGAGCTTTAGATTTGGAAACTCCGCCGCATCCTCGTGACGTATTCAGGCTTGAAGGGCTGGAACGCGCCGAATCCGCCTTCCTTGATGCCTTGTCCAGGGGGCGGCTGCATCATGCCTGGCTGCTGACGGGCGGGGAGGGGGTCGGGAAGGCAACCCTGGCCTATCGTATGGCCCGCCGGCTCCTGGGTGCACAGGCGAACCTCGACCACGGAATCCTGGGGGCAGCCCCATCGGATCCGGTCTCACGTCAGGTCTCCGCGCGCTCCCACCCTGACCTTATGGTTCTTGAGCGTGCGACCGATGACGGGAAGGTCCGCAAGTCCATCCCGGTTGATGAAGCGCGACGGCTGCCTGAATTCTTTGCCAATTCGCCGGCAACATCTCCCTACAGGGTCGCCATTATCGACGCGGCTGACGATCTCAACGTCAATGCTGCAAACGCGGTCCTAAAGACACTTGAGGAACCGCCACCCAAGGGGATCATTCTGCTGGTCAGCCATTCGCCTGGCAGGCTGCTTCCAACCATCAGGTCTCGCTGCCGGCGCTTAGCGATCCCGGCGCCGGGGTTCAGCCTGGCAACCCAGATGTTGGTCGATCAGACAGGCCTTGATTCCAGATCCGCCGAACGTCTGGCCCAGATGGCCCAGGGGGCACCGGGTCGGGCTCTGCAACTGGCCTCTGCCGGTGCCCTGGCCATGGATGATACCGCCGGCGAGATTCTGCGGGGTCTTCCCGGCATTGACGAAGCCGCCCTGCTGGCCTTGGCAGATACATTTCGGGGAGGCGAGGGCGCAGCCCGCTTCGAGTTGCTGTTCGAACGCCTTGCCGATCAGATCCGCGCCATGACCCTGCGTCTCGCCACTACGGGCAGTTCTGCGGCGCTCGACCGATGGGCGGCGGTATGGGAGAAGCTCTGCCGTTGGCCCGGCGAGGCTGAAGCCGTCAATCTGGATCGCGCCGACGTCTTCTGGAGTGCAATATCGGACTTGCGCGCCGCTGCCAGGACGGCGATGTGAGCCCATGCTCATCGATAGTCACGTCAACCTTCATGCCCCCCAATATGCCGAGGACCGCACCGCAGTGATCGCTCGGGCCCGTGAGGCCGGCATCCAGCTCATGGTGACGATCTGTGACAAGGTTTCTTCATTCGGCGACGTTCATGCCATCGCGATGGCCGAGCCAGACATCTGGTGCACGGTCGGCACCCACCCGCACGAGGCCAAGGAGGATCCCGACCTGTCGGCCGATACCCTGGCAACCCTCGCACGACGTCCGCGCGTGATCGGCATCGGGGAGTGTGGCCTCGACTTCCACTACGACTTCTCTCCCCGGGACGTTCAGGCCAGGGTCTTCCGCGCTCATATCGCTGCAGCCCGCCAAACCGGTTTGCCCCTGGTCGTCCATACACGCGAGGCCGACGACGTCATGGGCGACATACTCGAGGAAGAGTACGCCCGTGGCGCTTTCCGGGTCTTGATGCACTGCTACACCAGCGGCCCCGGACTTGCGGCGCGTGCGGCGGACCTTGGAGCCTATTTTTCGGTCTCCGGCATCGCCACATTCAAGGCGGCTGAGGAGGTGAGGGCGGTCATCCGCAGCATGCCTGAGGATCGGATCATCGTCGAAACTGATTGTCCTTACCTGGCTCCGGTTCCCATGCGCGGCCGACGGAATGAGCCGGCCTATCTGCCCCACATCCTCGACAAGCTCGGTGAGATCAGAGGCTGGAGTCGAGCGGAAGCTGAGGCCAGGACTGAACGCGCGTTCTTTAGCCTGTTTGATCGGGTCCAGCGTCCATGAGCCAGACCCTTGAATTCACGATCCTCGGGTCTGGATCCTCAGGTGGCGTTCCGCGCGCGGATGGCAACTGGGGAGACTGCAATCCCGAAGACCCACGCAATCTGCGAACCCGGTGCTCACTCCTGGTGCGTCGCAGAGACCAGAGCGGAACTGCAACGACGGAAACGACCGTCGTGGTCGATACATCTCCGGACTTCCGGCTGCAGTCCATTCGCGCCGGCGTTCGCCGCATCGACGCGGCGCTCTTCACCCATGACCATGCTGACCAGACGCATGGGATAGATGATCTCAGGCCATTTTTTCTTAATCAGCGCCGCAAGATACCGGCCTATATGGATCCAGCAACGCTTGCTGGCCTAACGGCGCGCTTCGCCTACATCTTTGAACATCATGGCGGCTATCCCGCGATCTGCGAGGCACGGGCGCTTCCGGACCACGGCCGGGCCTGGTCGATCGACGGGGCCAGCGGATCCATTCCGGTTCTGGGTTTTGACCTGGACCATGGCGGCGCTCGTTCGGTCGGCTTTCGCTTCGGCGACGTAGCCTATACGCCGGATGTCGTCGGGATCCCCGAAGAGTCATGGCCGGCGCTGATGGATCTCGACGTCTGGATCGTTGACGCCCTGCGATGGACGCCGCATCCGACCCATGCGCACGTTGATCTGGCGCTTGAATGGATCGCCCGGGCCAAACCACGTCGCGCCATTCTCACCAATCTCCATATTGATCTGGATTTCGAAGTGCTTAGTGCCAGGCTCCCGACGCACATCGAGCCAGCCTACGACAATCTCCGCTTCATGGCTTAGACCCGGGCGTGAGACATGGATTGTTTGCGCGGCGGAATACCGGCCCGAGGCTGATCAACATTATTTCCGAAACTGCGCATGTTCGCTCAGTGTTGCGCAGAACAAAGCCTTGATTCACAAGCCTTTTTACTGATTTTTGCTGCACATTTCTGTTGCATTTGGTGCAAGCCTTATTGTTGCATATCCGGCCTTGGGCCTATGATTCAGGCCGGAAAACGGGGGCGCGCCCGAGCGGTTTAGAATTCATCTGTGGATAAATTTCAGGGCCTTAGTCAACTTCCATTCCTGACTCTTAGGCGATGTTGGGAAGGTCTGCTTCCAGGCGGTGGCCATGGCGCCACCACGACGGCTCACGTCTGCCCCGGTGCGAACGGATCGTTCTCTTGGATACCAAAAGGCGCGTGCAGGATAAAACGTAGCTTGGAGCAAACCTCAGCCGTCGCTTGAACCGTAGCTTGGAGTTCCCAGATTCTTGCTCTACGCTAAACTGACGTGGAGAGGCCGTACAGGCCGATAGATCATGGCGAATGTGAAAGACCGCTACGCTGAAGTGACGCGCGCCGCCAAGCAGGTGAACGCGAGCGCCAATCGTGCATCGACGCAGGTCACCGATCCGAACTCCCTGGAAGAAGCGCGCCTGTTTGGCAAATTTCGGGCAAGGGCCCGCGAGGATTTCCGTACGCTCGGCGCGAAGACGCCCCGACGCGACTAGTCCCGCCCGCGTCCGGTTCGGATCCAATCCGGTTTCTGCATCGTCTTAACAGGTTTATGATTTTCATACTCCCAACGATGGGATGAACCATCGTCTGTGCGGCCATCCAAGGTGCGCTCGGTTTTGGCGACGGCTATCAAGCTTAAGACTAGAGCGTCGGCTTCCCGCGGAAGCTCCAAGGTGCGAGCGCCCGTTGCTTCGTCCTTCCACAGCGCGATGCCGCTGGCTTGTGGGAACTTCCCTTGGTCGTTTTGACGGGCGATCAGACCGAACGAAGTAAAGCTTAGGACGGAGGTTCCAGGATCTTCGGCCAGTACGGTCGCATATCGGCCTGGCCAACGAGCGCTCAACTGCGGACCATCCATCAGGAGAGCAATCAGCAGGTTCGGGCCGATAGCGCGCACGACAGCTTGGCAAGGGTCAACCCGTGCCAAGTCTTCACAGATCAAAGTCGTCAGGGTCGAGCGGCCGCGGTAGACCATCACATCTAAACTGCGGCTGAGAATTCTCAGGCTTTCCCACCAGCTTTTGTCGGGATCTAGATTCAAGCCGTAGGCGTCGATTTGTGAGCGCTCTAGTTTCCACCGGTGATGCTTTTCGCGGACAAGAACTAGACGTTCCCAGCCAGTAATTGCTGCATCGCGTTCGTCACCGAGTAGGAAGAACGGCGCGATGGCGACGAAATTTCCGGCGCGCTGGTGTTGATCGTGAGATACGCCAGAAATCAGGAAATCGATCTTCGCGTCGCGGGCCAGGGCATTAGCCAAGCTGCGGAACTGCACGTAGTTGAGCGCCAGTTCGGGCAAGACAACTGCATCCACGCGCTGGCCGCCTTCGCGAGCCGCCTGTACGAGAGAGGTGATGAAATCGACGAAGCTCTCGCGCCTTTTGCGGTCGTCGTTCTTGGGTAACCAGGTTTGCTTGGCGTCAAACCAGCCCCAGTGGTCGAAAACAAATGATCGCGCTAGACGCCATTGCAAATTAGTCGCAACTCCTGAGCCTATCTGAAGCGTGAGCAAGAAGGCGGACAGGACTCGCTCGACGTCCGGCAGATTGGGGCTGAGCAGCGCCAGATCGAGATCGATGGCGGGTACACACTGTTCAGCCTGACGGTAAAGCGCGGTGGCCGCTCGGCGGTAAGCAGAGCGCGTGTGCGCCGCCAAGTGACCGTGAAGGAAATCAATCCAGATAGTGGCGGCGTACCGCGGAAGACCAAGGGCGTCGGTGACGACCGGACCGGTCAGGATCGCAGGTAGCTGTTGCGCAGCCGCGCGTGAATCAGGAGCGAAGTGCAATAGATGGGATCCCACTGTCGGTCGCGAGATCGACTAATTCTAGGTTTGACGTCAACGCCCAAATCCAGAGAGTCTATAGGGCCTGCGCGACGCGAGCCCCCGAACCGCTGCGTGTTGTGGGACCTCCGCGGCTCGGGGGCACGCTTCTGGTTATGCCAGTGTGCAACACCGACGAACATGCGGGCCCTGCTGATAATATATCTTAGACGAAATACATTTCACCGCCAAAAGCGTCGCGCGCGCAACGAGCACAGCGAGCCTCTAGAAGCGCTGCTCTTCGAGGTGACCGTTCTTCAGGGCAAACACCCGGTCCATGTAGCGGGCCAGATCCATATTGTGCGTGGCGATCAGGGCCGCAACGCCCTGGCTGCGGGCAAGACCATAGAGCGACTGGAACACCGTCGCCGACGTCGCAGGATCCAGATTCCCGGTCGGCTCGTCTGCGAGCAGCAAACGGGGCTCGTTTGCCAAGGCCCGGGCAATGGCAACGCGCTGTTGTTCTCCACCAGACATCTGGGCGGGCTGGTGGTTCTGGCGCTCCGCGAGACCGAGTTCCGTCAGTAGAGCCCGCGCCCTCGCCTCAGCATCAGCGCGACTGCGGCCAAGGATCATGCCGGGCATGGCGACATTCTCCAAGGCCGTGAATTCGGGAAGAAGGTGGTGAAACTGGTAAACGAAACCCACCGTTGCAAGACGAATACGCGTGCGGACGCGCTCTGACAGCTTCGAGCAATCACGGCCGGCCAATGCAACGATCCCATTGTCAGGTCGTTCAAGAAGCCCGCCGAGTGCAAAAGCGACGATTTCCCGGAACCGGAAGGACCGATCAGACCGACGACCTGTCCTGGGTAGACGTCAAGGTCGACGCCCCTAAGGACAGGTAAGTCACCGGCTTCGGTTCTATAGACTCGCTCAACCCCACGCAGGGACAGGACGGGATCACTCATAGCGAAGCGCCTCCACAGGATCGAGGCGCGAGGCCCGCCAGGCCGGCGGAAGGGTCGCGGCAATGCTCATCAGGGCCGAGAGGCCGGCAATGCGCCCTACTTCAACCCAGTCAATCTTGGCAGGGATGTGGGACAGCATGTAGACGTCAGCACTGAAGACTGCCGTTCCGGTAACCCATTCGACAAAATTCTGGATGGGGGTGATGTAGGCACAGAAAACCACGCCTAGCAGAAGTCCCGTCAGAGTTCCGGCAACGCCGATCGATGCCCCGGCCATGACGAAGATCCGGAGGATAGCCCCCTGCCCCGCCCCCATGGTCCTGAGAATGGCGATGTCACGGCCCTTGTTTTTCACAAGCATGACGAGGCTTGAGATGATGTTCAGCGTCGCAATGGCGACAATGCAGAAGAGGATCAGGCGCATCACCTTTCGCTCAACCTGCAGCGCAGTGAAATAGCTGTGGTTTTTGTCCATCCAGTCGGCAACCAGAGCTCCCGGACCGCTGGCCGATTCGACGGCCGGCTTCAGGTCTCGGGCGCGATCGGGGTCATCAACCTTGATCTCGACATAGTCGATCGAGGTGTCGCGACCAAAGAACAGCTGGGATTGCTCCAGCGGCATATAGACATAGGCCTCGTCGAACTGGCTCATGCCGACACTGAAAACACCCCCAACGATGTAGTCTTTCTCGCGGGTCGAGGTCCCGAAGGCTGTGGCGGGCCCGGTTGGCGAGATCAGCGTCAGAGCGTCTCCCGGTGCGACGCCGAGATTGGCCGCCATCCGGTCGCCGATCAGCACGATGTCGCCACCGAACTCGCCCTGACCGAAACCGGTCATTGATCCCCGCTTGATGTTGCCGGCGATCATTTTCAGACCCATGAGATCGCCGGGTGTAACCCCGCGTACGATCGCCCCCGTGACCTGTGCCGGGCCAATGACCATGGCCTGGGCTTCCACCACGGGAATGGCTTGGCTGACGCCTTTGACGGCGCGGATCTGCCGGATGATGGCATCCCGATTGGGGCCGTTGATCAAGGGTGCCTGGACATAGAGATGCCCGTTGAACCCCAGGATCCTGCCGAGCAACTCGGCCCGGAAGCCGTTCATGACGCTCATGACCGTGATCAGGGCGAAGACCGCCAGCATCACGGCGCAGAACGAGATCACCGCGATCAGGGCCACGCCGCCGTTCTTTCGCTTGGCGAGCAGATAGCGCCAGGCGACGGACCGCTCCCAGCGGCTGAACGGACCGGCGGCCCTGAGGTCAGCCATCAGGCGGCCTTGCCCTGGGTCAAACCCGCCAGAACGGACTCGAGTGATGCGGTGGACCGCTCGCCGGTCGCGCGGTTCTTGATCTCGACCACACCCTCGGCAATGCCCTTGGGACCGATGATCATCTGCCAGGGCAGACCGATCAGATCCATAGTGGCGAACTTGGCACCACCACGCGCGTCAGTGTCGTCATAGAGAACAGTCCGGCCGGCGGCCGTCAGCGCCTTGTAGGCCGTGTCACAGGCCGCATCACAGGCCGCATCGCCCTGGCGCATGTTGATGATCCCGACATCGAACGGCGCAACCGACTCCGGCCAGATGATCCCGGCAGAGTCATGGCTCGCCTCGATGATCGCGCCGAGCAGCCGCGAGACGCCTACGCCATAGGATCCCATCTGGACGGGTACATCCTTGCCGTCGGGGCCGGTGACAAGGGCCCGCATAGGCTCTGAATACTTGGTACCGAACGAGAAGATGTGGCCCACCTCAATGCCGCGCGCAGACAGGCGATCTGCCTCCGGCACCGCCGCGAAGGCTGCCTCGTCGTGCATTTCCTCTGTGGCCGCATAGAGCGCGGTGCGCTGATCGACCAGCGACTGGAGATCGCCATCCCAATCAACATCCGGGCCGGGAGCCCCCATTTCGACCAGATCCCGGTGACAGAAAACCGCACTCTCGCCGGTCTCGGCCAGGACAATGAACTCGTGGCTCAGGTCACCGCCGATCGGTCCCGTGTCGGCGCGCATCGGTACGGCCTTCAGGCCCATTCGCGAGAACAGGTTCAGGTAGGCCACGAACATCCGGTTATACGATCGGCGCGCGCCGTCGGCATCGAGATCGAAGCTGTAGGCGTCCTTCATCAGGAACTCGCGACCGCGCATCACGCCGAACCGCGGACGGCGCTCGTCCCGGAACTTCCACTGAACGTGGTAGAGGTTCTTGGGCAGATCCTTGTAGCTCTTGACGGACCCCCGGAAAATCTCGGTGATCATCTCTTCATTTGTCGGTCCGTACAGGAGCTCGCGCTCGTGACGGTCAGTAATGCGCAGCATCTCGGGGCCATAGGCGTCATAACGCCCTGACTCGCGCCACAGATCCGCCAGTTGCAGGGTCGGCATAAGGAGTTCGATGGCACCGGCCCGGTCCATCTCCTCACGAACAATCTGTTCGATACGATTCAGGACCCTGAGACCCAGAGGCAGCCAGGCATAGATGCCGGCCGCTTCCTGCCGGATCATGCCCGCGCGCAGCATCAGATGGTGCGAAACGATCTGGGCGTCGGAAGGAGCTTCCTTCAGGACGGGCAGGAAATAGCGCGACAGGCGCATCAGGACGACGTCTCCGGGGCAATATGAGGGCTTGAGATAGCCTTTCGGCCGCCAGCTTGGCAACGCGCGCGGCAAAAAGATGACGGAGGCTGACGTGGGAGCAGAAAAGAAGGCCGCGCGAACCTCGCGCGGCCTTGCAAGTTCTTCGTCGGGGAAGACGCCACAGAAGGAGACCGGAGAAGCCAGTCTCGTAGAGCAACCGTAGGCGTCCAAACGATTGTTGGGGTCAACTCTTGCCTATGGAGGAGACCATTCATGCAATTCGCCCAAGCCTTGAGCGAACGGGGGCAAAATGATCGCCCGCCGCTCAAGGCTTGGGCAGTGCCCAGACCTAATAGCTGGCCGGAAGCGCCGGCAGGCTGATCAACTGGAAGCGAATGACCAGCCAGAGAACCGCAAACACCGCCACGGAGACCCAGGTCGTCGTAAAAAACTTGCGCTTCAAGTTCGGGTTGACCGGTGCTGCCGGATCACCGCCACCCGGCGGCTTGAGACCCATCTCGTGATAGCTTCGTGACCCCAGAGGCAGGACGACGAACAGAACTGTCCACCAGATCGTCAGAAAAATCGCAATGGCGGTGATCGGGCCCATCAGTGGTGCGCCTCCTTGGGCGTCTCCATGAGTTCGACCAGAAGGCCGCCCATGTCCTTGGGGTGAACGAAGATGATCAGGGTGCCGTGAGCGCCGATGCGGGGCTCGCCCAGCACGGTAGCGCCCTTGGCGACAAGCGCGTCGCGCGCTTCGTAGATGTTCTCAACTTCAAAGCAGATGTGGTGCTGGCCGCCCTTGGGGTTCTTGGCCAGAAAACCGTGAATGGGTGAAGACTCGCCATAGGGCTCGATCAGTTCAATCTGGCTGTTGGGCAGATTGACGAAACAGACCCAAACCCCCTGCTCCGGCATGGCCCACTTGTCCGTGACCGATGTCGCGCCCAGCAGATCGCGATACATCTTGACGGAGTCATCGATGGAAGGCGTGGCCACGCCTACATGGTTCAGCTTGCCGATCATGATCCTGCTCCCGCGCATTTCTTGTTTGCGCGAAGGCGTAACACCTGTGCTGCATTGCGAAAAGACCCGCATGCCGTGTCGATTGTACGGCACGCAGGCCTGCCGCAACGTCAGATCCGAAGAACGGTCGTCTCGACGACGGGCTTGCGCTCCCAGATCCGGAATGCCGCCTTTTTGACAGCGCGCGAAATGGCGCTCTCGATGGCTTCGTCGATCTCCTTGTCGTCTCCGCCCATCCGCTTGAAAGCGGTCTCGGCTTCTTCCGCCAGATCGTCCATCGCCTCGTCGAGCGGGTATTCATTGTCACCGGCCAGTCCAAGGCCCCGCACCTGCGGCCCCGATACGATCCGGTTCTTGCCGTCCAGCACAATGGAAACCGCGAGCATGCCGTTGAACGCTGCATGGCGCCGCTCACGGAGAGCCTGACCATTTTCCGGTGTCACGACACCACCATCCACATAGAGCCGTCCTGCCGGCACTTCATCGATGATTTCGGCGTGGCCCGGAGCAAGCCGAACCATATCGCCATTGCGCGGCGTAACGGCAAAGGGAATCTGGAGGTCTTTGGCAAAGGCGGCATGTTCGATGAGATGGCGACGCTCGCCATGGGTCGGGACAGCGATCTGCGGCCGCGCCCACTCGTACATCTGCTTGAGTTCGTCACGACAGGGGTGACCACTGACGTGAATGCCGGGCGTGTCGCGCTCGGTGTGCAGGCGCACGCCCCGGTCAGCCAGCTTGTTCTGAAGGTTGCGGATCGGAATCTCGTTCCCGGGAATGACCCGCGAACTGAACACCACATGGTCACCCTGGGAGAGCTTGACGTGCGGATGGTTGCCTTCGGCGATCCGGGACAAGGCAGCACGAGCCTCACCCTGGCTACCCGTGCAGAGAAACAGGACCTCATTTTCCGGCAGATACTTCGCCTGGTCATCGGTGATGAATGGCTCGATGTCCTGGAACAGGCCAACCGACCGGGCCGCCGCACTCATGCGATGCATCGAGCGCCCCGCGAGACAGACCTTGCGACCCGCAGCCTGGGCCGCCCGGATCACCGTGTCCATACGGGCGACGTTGGAGGCAAAACAGGCCACCGCAATCTTGCCGGTGAGGCTGGAGATCAGCCGGTTCATGGCGACGCGCACATCAGCTTCTGAGCCGGCTTCACCGTCAACAAAGACGTTGGTGCTGTCGCACACCATGGCCAGCACGCCCTCGTCGCCGAGCTTGCGGATGGCATCGATATCGGTCGCGGCCCCGAGCTGAGGCTCGGGATCGATCTTCCAGTCTCCGGTGTGCAGGATCGTCCCGAGCGGCGTCTTGATCGCCAGGCCGTTCGGCTCCGGGATCGAGTGGGTCAGGGTGATCATTTCCAGGTGGAAGGGGCCAAGGTCGAACTGGCCACCCAACGGGATCTCGGTGATGGAAACCTCGTCCAGTAGCCGCGCGTCCCGAAGCTTCTCGCGCAGCAGAAAGGCCGTAAACGGCGTGGCATAGACGGGTGCCTTCAGCCGCGGCCAGAGCCAGTGCACGGCACCCAGATGGTCTTCGTGGGCATGGGTCAGAACGATGCCGAGGATGTCATCGGCGTAGGCTTCGATAAACTCGGGATCAGGAAGGATGATCTCAACGCCGGGCGTCGTCTGGTCGCCGAACGTCACGCCCAGGTCAACGACGATCCACTTGCGATCGGTCGGCGGACCAAAACCATAGAGATTGAAGTTCATGCCGATCTCGTTGGATCCGCCCAGGGGCAGAAAAACGAGTTCGTCGTCGGGGGAAGGCTTGTCGGTAAATTTGGTCATCAGGTCTCTAAACTGGTGTTGCGGCGATGAATCTCGAGGAGACCACGAATGGTCAGATCTGGATCGAAGTGGTCGATGCTGTCGGTTGCGCCTTCGAACAGCGAAGCGACGCCGCCGGTCGCGACCACGGTCATGGTTTCAGCACGTTCGGCCTTGATGCGCGTGATCAAGCCTTCGATGAGGGCAATATAGCCCCAGAAGACGCCTGACTGCATGGCCCCGACGGTATCCTTGCCGACGACCCGCGCCGGGCGCTGGATCGCGATCCTGGGCAGCTTGGCGGCTGCCTCATGCAAGGCCTGCATGGAAAGGTTGATACCTGGGGCGATGATGCCGCCCTCAAAGGCACCGTCTGAGGCGACAATGTCAAACGTCGTTGCCGTGCCGCTGTCGATCACGATCAGCGGGCCGGGATAGACCATGCTGGCCCCGACGGCATTGACGAGGCGGTCGGCGCCGGCTTCCGAAGGCTTCTCGATCCGGACATCCACGCCGAGCTTGGCATTCTCGCCGATCACCAGCGGTTCGACATTCAGATAACGCCGCGACAGGTTGCGCAGGTTGAAAATCGACTGCGGGACGACGCTCGAGATGATGCACGCATCGATGGCCCGAAAACCCAGTCCCTGCATCGACAGGAGTTGAGACAGCCAGACGACATATTCATCAGCTGTACGGGTGCTCTCGGTCGCCGAGCGCCACTGGGCGATCCAGCTCTGGCCATCGTGGATGGCGAACATGGTGTTGGTATTGCCCTGTTCAATCGCCAGCAGCATCAGCCTGCCTCACCAAAGAAGACGTCCCCGGCAGAAATCCGCCGCACCGATCCATCAACCAGACGCAGGCGCAGCGAACCGTCGGTATCCAGGCCTTCTGCGATGCCCTCGACGGTTTCATGGCCGAGCCTGGCGACACAGGCTTCGCCGAGCCCGTAAGCCCGTTCCGTCCAGGCCTGGGCGATTGCGGGAAAGCCGACCTGCTCCCAGACGCCCTGCCACCTTGCAAAGGCATCTGCCAGGGCCTGTAGGGCGAGAGGCGGTGATGGTACCGCCGTAGCACTATGCGCCATCACCGAGGTTGCCGGACGCTCGCTTGCCGCCGGCCCCTGCACAAGGTTCACGCCGATACCGACAGCAATCCAGAGCCCGCCCAAAGCGCTGGACCCGGACTCGACGAGAATGCCACTGGCCTTCAATCCGCCGATGAGCGGGTCGTTGGGCCATTTCAATGAAACAAGATGGGCCGGAACATAGAGGTCCAGGAGATCGGCGACGGCGAGCGCCGCAACGAAGGAAACCTGGGCCGCCTCCGCAGCCGGCTTCTCCGTCCGAAACAGCAGGGTCGCGGCCAGATTACCCTGCCCGGTTTCCCAGGCTCGCCCTCGCCGGCCACGCCCCGAGGTTTGACGGAGCCCGAGCAACCAGACAGGCCCCTCCTCGCCGGCCTCGGCGCGGCGGCGCGCCTCCGCATTGGTCGAGTCGATCTCGTCAAAAATGACGACGGGCGGCCCGCTGCGGGACCGGGACTCGCCCGTCACGTCACGCGTGGCCAAAGGCCGCCGCAGCGGCCTTGGCAGCCGGGGCAAGCCAGACGAGTGCAAACAGAACCACGGGGAAAGCAAACAAGGCCGCCGCAAACCCCACCGCGCGGGCGGCGGGAGCAGGAGCATCAACGCTGCCCTTGGAGGCATCGAACCACATGCTCTTGATCAGGCGCAGATAGTAAAAGGCACCAACCACGCTGCCGACCAGGCCGAGAACCGCTGCGGTTTGCATCAGGACGTCACCCGTCCCGAGAGCGGCCTTGAAGACGTAGAACTTCGACCAGAAACCCGAGAACGGCGGCAGGCCAAGCGCGGACAGCGAGAAGGCCGTCATGGCTAGGGCGATGCCCGGGCGTTCCTTGATCAGGCCGGCAATGTCCTCAACGGTCTCCATGGGCTTGCCGTCTCGGCTGAGGGCCTGAAGGCAGGCGAAGAAACCGGTCACATCGACCATGTAGAGGATCATGAAGACCAGCATGGCGTGCAGGCCCGTCTCACCGCCGGTTGCGACACCCAGAAGGGCGTAGCCGACATTGGCGATAGAGCTATAGGCCCACAGGCGCTTGAGATTGGTCTGGGCAAGACCCGCGAAGGCCCCGACGAAAACCGAAATCAAGGCTGCGATCACCAGAACCTGACGCCACTGGCCAACCGAATCGGGGAAGGCGTCGCCCAGCACGCGGGCGAACATCATCATGGCCGCCAGCTTGGGCGCGGCGGCGAAGAAGCCCACCACCGGAGTCGGTGCGCCTTCATAGACGTCCGGCGTCCACATGTGGAACGGCGCGGCCGAGACCTTGAAGGCCAGGCCGCAGATCAGGAAGATCAGGCCAAACAGCAAGCCGACGCCATGTGTGCCGTGTGCTGCGGCAGCGATGTCGGTAAACCGGGTCGAACCGGCAAAGCCGTAGATCAATGAGCTGCCATAGAGCAGCAGGCCCGAAGACAGCGCCCCGAGGACGAAGTACTTGAGGCCGGCTTCCGAGGCCTTGGCGTCATCCCGGCGGAAGGCGGCCAGCACATAGAGCGCCAGCGACTGCAGTTCGACACCGATATAGAGGCTGATCAGGTCACCCGCCGACACCGTCACGCCCATACCGAGGGCCGCGAGGATGATCAGGACGGCATATTCAAACTTCTGGTCGCCGCGCTGGGCCAGCCAGCGATCCCCCAGCACGATACCGACCGCGCTGGAGATGAAAATTGCCACCTTGGCATAGGTCGATGCCGCGTCAGCCGAGTAGGCACCATTGAACGCATGACCGTGCGGACCAACCACGGCCGCAAAGGCTGCCGCCAGAAGGGCCAGGACGCTCGCCAGGGTGAAGGCCGGTGAAGCCTTGCCCTGGAAAGCACCCCAGACCAGCAGGGCAAGCGCTGAACCCGCGAGGATGACCTCAGGGAGAACCAGTGAAAGATTGGCGGAAAACGTCATCAGTCCCTCACCCGCCCACGGCGGCGCGCCAGGCGCCAACCAGCGCGTCGACAGACGACGCGGTCAGGTTAAACACGAAATTCGGATAGACACCCAGAACCAGGGTCGAGACGATCAGCGGGGCGAAGATCAGGATCTCGCGCTTGTCCAGATCAGTGATCGTCTTGAGTTCCGGATTGACGATCTCGCCGAACATCACCCGGCGGTACAGCGTCAGCGCATACATGGCCGACAGGATAACGCCGGATGCCGCAACGATCGCCGTCCAGGTTGAGGCCTGATAGGTCCCGGTCATGGTCAGTATCTCGCCGACGAAGCCGGATGTGCCCGGCAGGCCGACATTGCCCATGGTGAACAGCAGGAAGGTCGCCGCGTACAAGGGCATCCGGTTGGTCAGACCGCCGTAGAAGGCGATCTCGCGGGTGTGCATGCGGTCATAGACAACACCGACGCAGAGGAAGAGCGCGCCCGAGATCACCCCGTGGCTGAGCATCTGGAAGATGGCACCCTGCTCGCCCGCCGCATTGCCCGAGAAGATGCCCATCGTCACGAAGCCCATGTGGGCGACCGACGAATAGGCGATCAGCTTCTTGATGTCGGTCTGACGGAACGCGACCAGCGAGGTGTAGACGATGGCGATGGCCGACATCGCGAACACCAGCGGCTGGAACATCTCTGAGGCATTGGGGAACATCGGCAGGCTGAAGCGCATGAAGCCATAGCCGCCCATCTTCAGCAGAATACCGGCGAGGATGACCGAACCGGCCGTCGGGGCCTCAACGTGGGCGTCGGGCAGCCAGGTATGGACCGGCCACATCGGCATCTTGACCGCGAAGCTGGCGAAGAAGGCCAGCCACAGCCAGGTTTGCAGCCACGGCGCGAACTTGAAGCTCATCAGTTCGGAGATCGAAGATGTGCCCGAGATCGAGATCATGGCCAGGATGGCGGCCAGCATCAGCACCGAGCCGAGCAGCGTGTAGAGGAAGAACTTGTAGGCGGCGTAAATCCGGCGCTTGCCGCCCCAGATCCCGATGATCAGGAACATCGGCACCAGGCCGCCTTCGAAGAACAGGTAGAAGAGGATCAGATCCAGCGCGCAGAACACGCCGATCACCAGGGTCTCCAGGACCAGGAAGGCGATCAGATATTCAACGACCCGCTTCTCGATCGAAGTCCAGCTTGCCAGGATGCAGATCGGCAGCAGGAAGGCGGTCAGCAGGACGAACAGAATCGAAATCCCGTCCACACCCATGCGGTAGTGCAGACCGGCGAACCAGGCCACGTCTTCCACGAACTGGAAGCCCGGGTTCTTGGCGTCAAACTGTGCCACCAGAAGGATGGAAAGGGCGAAGGTGACCAGAGTGGTCGCCAGGGCAATCCATTTGGCCAGAGCGTCCGTGGCGGCGCTGTCGCCCTTGATCGTACGGACCGCCAGCAGGACGGCCACGCCGACCAGGGGCGCGAAGGTGGTGAGGCTGAGAAGGCCGGTCATTAGCTCCGTCCCCCTCAACGGAATGCGTACAGGGCGAAGGTCAGCAGACCGGCAACGCCGAGCAGCATGACGAACGCATAGTGATAGACATAGCCGGTCTGGAGTTTGCCGGTCCGGCGGCCGACCTCATAGCTGACGGCGCTGACGCCGTCGGGGCCGAGGCCATCGATGATCTTCTGGTCCCCGCCCTTCCAGAACAGGTCACCCAGGAACTTCGCGGCGCGCACGAAGGTCGCATCGTACAGTTCGTCGAAGAACCACTTGTTGAAGAAGAAGACGTAGAGCGGGCCGTTACGCGCGGCGAGCTTGGCCCCCAGGCGTTCCTTGCCCTTCACCAGGTAAACCCAGATGGCGATGAACAGGCCGAGGATCGAGGCGATCAGCGGGCTCCACTTCACCCACTCGGGGACGCCGTGGGCTTCATGCAGCACGTGATTGGTCGGGGCGTTGTAGATCGCGCCGCGCCAGAACTCTTCCTGGTGATGGCCGACGAAGTACTCGACGAACACGAAGCCGGCGAGCACGGCACCGATCGAGAGAACGACCAGCGGCAGCAGCATTACCCAAGGGCTTTCGTGCGGCTTGTGGTCGTGGCCGTGGTCATCGTGCGCATGATCGTCATGGGCGGCTTGGTCGTCATGGCCGTGCGCATCGTGGCCATGAGCCGCGTCCGCGTGATGCTCGTCATGACCCCAGCGCGCCGTGCCGTTGAAGGTGAAGAAGGCCAAGCGCCACGAATAGAATGAGGTCAGGCCGGCCACCAGCAAACCGATGACGAAGGCGAACATGGCGATGCTGTTGGCACCACCGGCCGCGAAAGCCGCCTCGATGATGGTGTCCTTCGAATAGAAGCCCGCGAAGCCCAGGTGCAGCGGCGGGAAGCCGAGACCGGTAATGGCGATCGTGCCGATGGTCATGGCGATGAAGGTCACCGGCAGCAGCTTGGCCAGGGCCCCGTACTTCCGCATGTCCTGCTCGTGATGCATCCCGTGGATCACCGAGCCGGCACCCAGGAACAGCAGCGCCTTGAAGAAGGCATGGGTGAACAGGTGGAACATCGCCGCCTGATAGGCACCGATGCCGGCCGCGAAGAACATGTAGCCCAGCTGCGAGCAGGTCGAGTAGGCGATGACCCGTTTGATGTCATTCTGGGTGAGACCCACCGTGGCCGCGAAGAGCGCGGTGACGGCACCGATCACCGTGACGATGTTCTTGGCCACCGGAGCGTACTCGAACATCGGCGACAGAAGGCACAGCATGTAGACGCCGGCGGTGACCATGGTCGCTGCGTGGATCAGGGCCGAGACCGGGGTCGGGCCTTCCATGGCGTCCGGAAGCCAGGTGTGCAGGAAGAACTGCGCCGACTTGCCCATCGCGCCGATGAACAGCAGGAAGCAGGCGATGTCCATCAGCGGGAAGGTGTGACCGGCAAACTCCCAGGTGCGACCGGCGTTGGCGGCGATCTGTGGGAAGAGTTCAGCGAACTGGATCGTGCCGAACGCCCAGTAGGTGGTCATGATCCCGAGGGCGAAACCGAAGTCGCCGACCCGGTTGACCACGAAGGCCTTGATCGCGGCCGCGCTGGCAGACGGCTTCTTGAACCAGAAGCCGATCAGCAGGTACGAGGCCAGGCCCACGCCTTCCCAGCCGAAGAACAGCTGCATGAAGTCGGCGGCGGTGACCAGCGAGAGCATGGCGAAGGTGAACAGCGACAGGTACGCAAAGAAGCGCGGTTTGCTGTCGTCCTCGGCCATGTAGCCCCAGGAATAGATGTGCACGAGGGCTGAGACCGTCGTCACCACGATCAGCATCACCGCCGACAGGGCATCGATCCGGATCGACCAGTTGGCCTGAAAGTCGCCGATGCTGATGAACGGAAGCAGGTGGACAGTGAAGGCCTCCATATGCCCCCAGGTCCATTGGCTAAAGGTGTACCAGGAGAGCGCACAGGCCAGGACAAGGGCACCGGTGGTCACAGCCTGCGAGGCAACATCGCCGATACGGCGCCCGAACAGGCCGGCCACCAGCGCGGCGACCAGGGGCGCAAAGAGGATAATGGTGACTATCGTCTGCATGACGTCGCTTAGCCCTTCATCATGCTGGCGTCGTCCACCGCGATATCACCGCGGTTTCGGAAGAAGGTGACGAGAATGGCCAGACCGACAGCCGCCTCGGCGGCGGCAACGGTCAGCACGAACATCGCAAAGATCTGCCCGACCACATCGTGGAGATAGGCCGAAAATGCGACGAGGTTGATGTTCACCGCCAGCAGGATCAGCTCGATCGACATCAGGATGACGATGATGTTTTTGCGGTTCACGAAGATCCCGAAGACCCCGATGGTGAACAGGATCGCGGCGACGATGAGATAGTGCGACAGGCCGATCATTCGGAGATCCCCTCACCCGGCTTGATCTGGACCAGTTCCATCCCGGTCTTGGTCGAACGGGCAACTTGCTTGCCGATGTCCTGGCGACGAACGCCCGGCTTGTGGCGCAGGGTCAGCACGATGGCCCCGATCATGGCGACCAGCAGGACCAGACCGGCCATCTGGAAGAAGAAGACGTAGTCCGTGTAGAGCACGCGACCGATCGCTTCGGTGTTGCTGATCCCCTCGGGCGAGGCCATCGGCGTGGCGTTCTTGCCGGCGGCTCCGTTGGTGGCGACCGTGGCCGCAACGAAGATCATCTCCAGCGTCAGCACACCCGCCACCAGACCGCCGACCGGCAGGTACTGGGCAAAGCCCTTACGAAGCGCCTCGAAGTCGATGTCGAGCATCATGACCACGAACAGGAACAGCACCGCGACTGCGCCGACGTAGACGACGATCAGCAGCATCGCCAGGAACTCCGCGCCCAGCAGGACGAAAAGGCCGGCGGCCGAGAAGAAGGCGGTGATCAGGAAGAGCACCGAGTGCACGGGGTTTCGCGCCGAGACGACGAGAAGACCCGCCGCAAGCGTCACAAAAGCCAGCAAATAGAAAGCGATCGCCTGCAAGGCTGCTCCCCTGAAATCTACGTTCACGACGACGGCGCCAACCGGCGCATCGCCCCCTTCGGATTCGCGTCCCGTCCTTAACGGTAAGGCGCGTCCAACTCCAGATTCTTCGCGATCAGACGTTCCCAGCGGTCGCCATTATCGAGAAGCCGTTCCTTGTCGTAATAAAGCTCTTCGCGGGTTTCGGTCGCGAACTCGGTGTTCGGACCTTCCACGATGGCATCGACCGGGCAGGCCTCCTGGCACAGACCGCAATAGATGCACTTGACCATGTCGATGTCGTAACGGGTCGTCCGGCGGCTGCCGTCCTCGCGCGGCTCGGCCTCGATCGTGATGGCCTGGGCCGGACAGATGGCTTCGCAGAGCTTGCAGGCGATGCAGCGCTCTTCGCCCGACGGATAGCGACGCAGGGCGTGCTCGCCGCGGAACCGCGGCGACTGCGGGTTGCGCTCGTTCGGATAGATCACGGTCTTCTTGGGCGCGATCATGTACTTCATCGCCAGCCCGAAGGCCCCCGCGAAGTCGAGAAGGGCCGCGCCCTTGACCGCCTGTGTGATGCGCTGGAACACCAGAGCTCTCCTAACACTTTTCTTTAGGGAAGGGACGAACGTCCCTCCCCTGATCTTGCTGCTGCCGACGCACAGACTGCTCCAGGACGCATTTCCGGATCTCGTCGTCAGCCTTGCGGCGCGCCTCGACCTGCTCCTCGAGCGACCGCTGCGGCGGCCTCGACAGTCCCGTTCCCCAGGTCGTGCAGCCTGCCAGAAGGCAGAGCGCTACAATCCCTAGGGCCGCCCGCTTCATTTGCCGTTCCGGGAAATGACGCAGGTGTAGTTGGAAAGCTGGGCGGGATCTCCCCCGTCCTGCTTCGCTTGCAGAGTTCCGCCATCGGCCTTGCACTTGTCGCCGGCCCGGCGGAGTTCGTCATAGTTCACGATGCCGCGGCCCAGCGAATAGGACCGCCCCGTCGGCGCGTCCGCAGCGGCGCAGGCCGCCAGCGACGAGACCGACAAAGCTGTCAGGGCAAGGGCGGCCATCAGTTTCATCAGGCCCCCGGACCGAACACGCGCCAGGCAGCGACCAGGGCGACCAGCACCAGCGAGGTGGGCAGGAAGACCTTCCAGCCCAGACGCATCAGCTGGTCGTAGCGGTAGCGGGGCACGATGGCCTTCGCCATGGCGATCATGAAGAACCAGAAGCAGATCTTGGCGAAGAACACGATCGCCAGGAGGAGGTTGGCCCAGAAGGTCGGCCAGGTCTTCAGGAAGTCGATCGGGAAGCCCGGGTTCCAGCCGCCGAAGAACAGGACACTGATCATCGCGCACATCAGGACGATGTTGGAATACTCAGCGACCATGAACAGCAGGTACGGGGGCGAGCTGTACTCGACCTGATAGCCGGCCACGAGTTCGGATTCCGCTTCCGGCAGGTCGAACGGCGGGCGGTTCGTCTCGGCCAGGGCCGAGATGTAGAACATGCCCATGGCGATCACCATGACCGGCAGCAGGACGATATTCTTGAGGCCGCCACCGAAGACATTCCAGTTCCAGAACCATCCGGACTGCGCCTCGACGATTGTCGACAGGTTCATCGAGCCGGCCAGCAGGATCACCGTGATGATGATCAGGCCGATCGAGACCTCATAGGACACCATCTGCGCCGCCGAGCGCAGGGCGCCCAGGAACGGGTACTTCGAGTTCGAAGCCCAGCCGCCCATGATGATGCCGTAGACGCCGAGCGAGCTCATCGCCAGCAGATACAGGATGCCGACATTGATGTTCGACACCACCCAGCCCGGCGCGAACGGCACGGCCGCCCAGCCGACAAAGGCCAGGATCAGGCTGAGCAGCGGCGCGAGAATGAAAACCACCTTGTCGGCACCGGCCGGGATGATGATTTCCTTCAGCACGAACTTGAAGAAGTCGGCAAAGGACTGAAGCAGACCGAACGGCCCCACGACGTTGGGGCCCTTGCGCATCTGGACACCGGCCCAGATCTTCCGGTCGGCCAGCAGCAGGAAGGCCAGGCTGAGCAGCACCCAGATCACGACCAGCAGGATCCCGCCGGTGGTCAGCAGGGTCCAGGTCACCGCGGGGTTGGAGAAGAACTCGCTCATCGGCCTACTCCGCCGCGATCTTGGCAGCGCCGGACACCACAGCCGCACATTCGGCCATGGTCACGCTGGCGCGCGCGATGGGATTGGTCAGGTGGAAGGCCTTCACCGAACTCTCGAACGGAGCATCCGACAGTTCGCCCGCGCCGCCGACAGACGCCACGTCGAACACGGTCGGGATCGAGCCCGGCGCGAAGTCGATCTGGCCGAAGGTCGGATGGTCGGCAAACAGTTTGGCCCGCAGTTGGTCCAGGCTGTCATACGGCAGTTTGTGACCGAGAATTTCGGAAAGGGCTCGCAGGATCGACCAGTCTTCCTTGGCCTCGCCCTTCGGGAATACGGCCCGCTCACCCATCTGAACCCGGCCCTCGGTATTCACATAGAGGCCGTTCTTTTCGGTATAAGCCGCGCCCGGCAGGATCACGTCGGCCTTATGGGCCCCGTTGTCGCCGTGGGTGCCCAGATAGATCTTGAAGGCATCCGACGCGGCAGTTTCGCACTCGTCGGCCCCCAGCAGGAACAGGACGTCCAGCGCGCCGGGCTTCAGCATCTGACCGGCCGTCAGACCGCCCTCGCCCGGCAGGAAGCCCAGGTCCAGCCCGGCAACGCGCGCAGCGGCCGTATGCAGGACGTTCCAGCCGTTCCAGCCGTCGCGGACAATCTTGAACGCCTTGGCGACCGCGCCGGCGGCCTTCAGTACAGCCGCGCCGTCAGCCCGGGTCAGGGCCCCCTGGCCTAGGATGATGGCCGGGCGCTCGGCATTCTTCAGGGCGGTGGCAAAGTCAGACTTGCTCTTGGCCAGGCCCGTCAGGGTTTTGGCACCTGCACCCAGGTAGTCGTATTCGTAGGTCAGGTCGCCCTGCTCGCCGATCACGCCGACGCGCAGCTTGCCCGCGATCCACTGCTTGCGCAGGCGGGTGTTGAGCACCGGGGCTTCGATCCTGGGATTGGTCCCGACCAGCAGGATGACGTCGGCATTCTCGATGCCGGCGATGGTCGAGTTGAACAGCCAGCTTTCGCGGGCCCCCTCGCCCAGCGCCACACCGTCCTGGCGGGCGTCGAGGTTCTTCACGCCGAGAGCGCTGAAGAGATCCTTGGTCGCTTTCAGGCTTTCGGCGTCCTGCAGATCGCCGGCGATAACACCGATGCGGTCCGGTGACGCGGCCTTGATCTTTTCAGCCACGGCCGAGAAGGCCTCGGCCCAGGTGGCCGGCTGCAGCTTGCCGCCGACGCGCACATAGGGACGGTCGAGACGCTGCCGTTGCAGGCCGTCGACGGCGTAGCGCGTCTTGTCCGAGATCCACTCTTCGTTGACGTCTTCGTTGACGCGCGGCAGCACCCGGAGGACGGCGGCGGCGCGGCTGTCGACGCGGATGGCCGAGCCCAGCGCGTCCATGACGTCGATGCTCTCGGTCTTCTTCAGTTCCCAGGGCCGGGCCTCGAAGGCGTAGGGCTTGGAGGTCAGGGCACCGACCGGGCAGAGATCGATCACATTGGCCGACAGTTCCGACGTCACTGCTGCGCCCAGATAGGTCGTAATTTCAACGTCTTCGCCGCGCGAGATCAGACCGATTTCCGGCGAGCCGGCGACTTCGGTGATGAAGCGGACGCAGCGCGTGCACTGAATGCAGCGCGTCATCACCGTCTTGATGAGCGGGCCCATTGCCTTTTCTTCAACGGCGCGCTTGTTCTCTTCGTAACGGCTGTCGTCGCGGCCATAGCCCATGGCCTGGTCCTGCAGGTCGCACTCGCCGCCCTGGTCGCAGATCGGGCAATCCAGCGGATGGTTGATGAGCAGGAACTCCATCACCCCTTCGCGGGCCTTCTTGACCATCGGGGTCTTGGTGAAGATCTCCTGGCCCTCGGCGGCCGGCAGGGCGCATGACGCCTGCGGCTTGGGCGGGCCGGGCTTCACCTCAACCAGGCACATGCGGCAGTTGCCGGCGATGCTCAGGCGCTCATGATAGCAGAAGCGCGGGATCTCTTCCCCGGCCAGTTCCGCAACCTGCAGAACCGTCATGCCGGGCTCGAACTCGACCTCGACGCCGTTAACCTTGGCGATAGCCATGCTTGTTACTCCGCCGCGATCAGCTTGGCGCCCTGCACGTGCAGGCGACCGCTACGATAGGATGCAATCCGGTCCTCCACCTCGTGGCGGAAGTGACGGAACAGGCCCTGGATCGGCCAGGCGGCCGCGTCTCCGAGGGCGCAGATGGTGTGACCTTCAACCTGGGTCGTGACGTCCAGCAGGGTGTCGATCTCTTTCGGATCGGCCTCGCCGGTGACCATGCGCTCCATGACCCGCCACATCCAGCCGGTGCCTTCGCGGCACGGCGTGCACTGGCCGCAGCTTTCGTGCTTGTAGAAGTAGCTCAGGCGCGCAATGGCGCGGACCAGATCGGTGTCCTTGTCCATGACGATGACGGCCGCGGTTCCGAGGCCCGAGCGTAGGGCGCGCAGGGCGTCGAAGTCCATCGGCAGGTCTTCGCACTGTTCAGCCGGGATCATCGGCACGGACGAGCCGCCCGGGATCACTGCCTTCAGATTGCCCCAGCCCCCCCGGATGCCACCGCAGTGATCTTCGATCAGTTGGCGGAAGGGGATGCTCATCGCCTCTTCGACGTTGCAGGGCGTGTTCACGTGGCCGCTGACGCAGAAGAGCTTGGTCCCGGTGTTGTTGGGACGACCAAAGCCCGCAAACCACGAGGCCCCGCGACGCAGGATCGTCCCGGCGACGGCGATGCTCTCGACGTTGTTGACTGTGGTGGGCATGCCGTAGAGGCCTGCACCGGCCGGGAACGGCGGCTTCAGGCGCGGCTGGCCCTTTTTGCCTTCAAGGCTTTCCAGCAGGGCGGTCTCTTCGCCGCAGATATAGGCCCCGGCACCATGGTGGACGTAGAGGTCGAAGTCCCAGCCGTGGATGTTGTTCTTGCCGATCAGCTTGGCCTCGTAGGCCTGCTTGATCGCCGCTTCGAGCACTTCGCGCTCACGGACATATTCGCCGCGGATGTAGATGTAGCAGGCGTGGGCCAGCATGGCGCGCGAGGCGATCAGGCAGCCCTCGATCAGGAGGTGGGGATCATGCCGCATGATCTCCCGGTCCTTGCAGGTGCCCGGCTCGGATTCGTCGGCGTTGACGACCAGATAGTGCGGACGACCGTCCTTCACTTCCTTGGGCATGAACGACCACTTCAGGCCGGTGCCGAAGCCCGCCCCGCCCCGGCCACGCAGGCCGGAGTTCTTCATGTTGTCGATGATCCAGTCGCGCCCGGCGTCCAGGATGTCCTTGGTGCCATTCCAGCAGCCGCGCTTCTTCGCGCCCTCGAGGCCCCAGTCGTGGAGGCCATAGAGGTTGGTGAAGATGCGGTCCTTGTCTTCGAGGATACCGACCATGACTCAGCTTTGCGGATCGAATGGATGGGCGCGCACATAGCGCGTCCGACGAAGGATGACATAGGCGAAAAGCAGCCAGCCCGCCGCAATCGTCACAAGACCTGCGACAACGGCCCAATCAGGGGCCCCAGAGACCATACGGCCCCAGATGAGGAGCAAGGCCCCCAGCAGGCAGGCGACGAAACCGACGCTCCGTTCCCGGCGACCGAGCGCCCGAATCGAGTCGGCATAGGCTGCTTTTTTCAGGTTGAGGGCACTGTCGTCGATCATGACGCCGTCCCCTCCTCGGTCTTGACCGCGCGCATCCAGCCCAGGACGAACCAGATTTGCGCAGCGAGCCCCGCCGCCACGAGCAGCAGAAACGCCGGCAACAGCCAGCCGATTCCAAAGCTCACATGGCCGACGATCGCCGCCCCGGCCAGCACGAAGCAGACCGCGTCGATGGCGAGCATCGTGGTCAGGCGCTTCTTCTGGAGGACGGCATCGGTAGACATCAGGCGGCTGGCTCCGCCTTCGGGGCCTTTTTGGGCTTCTCCGGCAGGTTGGGAATCTTGATCTTCTTGGCCAGCGAGCCGTCATACAGCTTGGGATCGGTCAGGGTCTGGATCGAGTCCTTCGGCTCAGACGCCTTGCGGCCGATATAGCTGCCCGGCTGCGGCGACTTGCCGGCGGCGAAGTCGTCGAGGATCTGGGCCAGGCTCTCCGGCGTCAGGTCTTCGTAGTAGTAGTCATTGATCGCCGCCATCGGGGCGTTGCAGCAGGCCCCGAGGCACTCGACCTCTTCCCAGCTGAATTTACCGTCAGCCGAGACATGATGGGCTTCGCCAATCTTGGCCTTCAGGACCGCGCGGAGGTCGAGCGCGCCGCGCAGCTGGCAGGGCGTGGCGCCGCAGAGCTGGACGAAGGCGACCTTGCCGACCGGCTGCAGCTGGAACATCACGTAGAAGGTCGCCACTTCCAGAACCCGGATGACGGGCATCTGAAGCTGTCTGGCGATCTCCTGGATGGCGGGCTCGGAAATCCAGCCCTCCTGCTTCTGGGCCAACCAGAGCATGGGGATCACGGCCGATTGCTTGCGCTCGGCGGGGTATTTGGCTTTCCACCAGTCGGCCTTGGCCTGGCTTTCAGCCGAGAAGGCGAAGCTGGCGGGCTGTTCCTTGGCGAGACGACGAACGGACATGCGTCAGGCTTTCACGAAATCAACGCGGGCGATCTTGTCGCCGGCGAAGGTGTAGATGGCGGCGACCTCGAAAGGCACCGCGTCGGGCGAACGGAAAACCCGCTCATGGTCGATGACCCGGTTGCCGATCTCCACGCGGCCCACGAGCTCGGCGCGGTTCTGCGGAAACTGGGCGAACAGGCCGACATGGCGCTCGCGGAACGCCGCCACGCCATGCAGGTTCGGCTCTGCATTGAGCTCGGCAACGACCATGTCGTCCGCAAAGCAACGGCACAGGCCGTCGAGGTCCTGGGCGTTATAGGCGTCGAGCTGGGCTTGGGCGACAGCGGCCAGGCTCACCGGTCAATCTCCCCGAACACGATGTCCAGCGAGCCGAGGATGGCCGAAACATCAGCCAACTGGTGGCCGCGGTTCATCCAGTCCATCGCCGCCAGGTGCGGGAAGCCCGGCGCGCGGATCTTGCAGCGATAGGGCTTGTTGGTGCCGTCCGAGACCACGAATACGCCGAACTCGCCCTTGGGGGCTTCGACGCAGGCATAGACCTCGCCGGCCGGGGTCCGGAAGCCCTCGGTATAGAGCTTGAAGTGATGGATCAGGGCTTCCATCGAGCGCTTCATCTCGGCGCGACGCGGCGGGCTGACCTTGTTGTCCTCGGTCATCACCGGGCCGGGCGTCTTGCGAAGCATCTCGCAGGCCTGGCGGATGATCTTGGTCGACTCGCGCATCTCCTGCATGCGGCAGAGATAGCGATCATAGCAGTCGCCATTCTTGCCCAGCGGGATGTCGAACTCGAACTCGTTGTAGCACTCGTACGGCTGGTTGCGACGCAGGTCCCAGGCGATGCCCGAGCCGCGCACCATCACGCCCGAGAAGCCCCACTCGATGGCCTCCTCGCGCGTCACCACGCCGATATCGACGTTGCGCTGCTTGAAGATGCGGTTGTCGGTGATCAGGCCTTCGATGTCGTCGCAGATCTTCGGGAAGGCTTTGGCCCACGTGTCGATGTCTTCGATCAGCTGCGGCGGCAGGTCCTGGTGGACGCCGCCCGGCCGGAAGTAGTTGGAGTGCAGACGAGCGCCGCAAGCACGCTCGTAGAACACCATCAGCTTCTCGCGCTCTTCAAAGCCCCAAAGCGGCGGCGTCAGGGCCCCGACGTCCATGGCCTGGGTCGTCACGTTCAGCAGGTGGTTCAGAACCCGGCCGATTTCCGAATAGAGCACCCGGATCAGCGAACCGCGCTTGGGCACATCAACGCCGAGCAGCTTCTCGATGGCCAGGCAGAAGGCATGCTCCTGGTTCATCGGTGCCACATAGTCGAGGCGGTCGAAGTACGGGATGTTCTGGAGGTAGGTGCGGGCCTCCATCAGCTTCTCGGTGCCGCGATGCAGCAGGCCGATATGGGGATCGACGCGCTCGACGATTTCGCCGTCGAGCTCCAGCACCAGACGCAGCACGCCGTGCGCGGCCGGATGCTGCGGGCCGAAATTGATGTTGAACTTGCGAACCGGGGTTTCCGGGATCGCGGGCACGATGGAAGCGTCGTCAGCCATCACTTGGCCTCCGCTTTTTCGTCGCCCGGCAGGGCGTACTTGGCCCCCTCCCAGGGGGAGAGGAAATCAAAGGCCCGGAACTCGGTGATCTTCACCGGCTCATAGACCACGCGCTTGAGCTCGTCGTCGTAGCGAACCTCGACATAGCCCGTCATCGGGAAGTCCTTGCGTAGCGGATGACCGTGGAAGCCATAGTCGGTCAGGATCCTGCGCAGGTCCGGGTGGCCGTCGAAGAAGATGCCGTACATGTCGAACGCCTCGCGCTCGAACCAGTTGGCAACCTCGAACACCGGCGTGATCGACGGAACCGGCGTTTCCTCATCGGTCGAGACCTTGAGGCGGATGCGATGGTTCTTCACCAGGGACAGCAGGTGATAGACCACGTCAAACCGAGCAGCGCGCTCGGGATAGTCCACACCGGTCAGGTCGATCAGCTGGTGGAACCGGCAGGCGGCGTCGTCGCGCAGAAAACGCAGGGTGTCGCAGATCGTCGCGGCGCGCGCCACGATGGTCAGCTCGCCAAACGCCACCGAGTGGCCCAGCACACCGGGCGCGCGAGCGACAACGTCCTGGCCGAGAAGTTCAAGAGCTTCGCTCATCGCTCGATGGTCCCCGTGCGACGGATCTTTTTCTGCAGCTGCAGCACGCCATAGACCAGGGCTTCTGCGGTCGGCGGACAGCCCGGCACATAGATGTCGACCGGAACGACCCGATCGCAGCCACGGACCACGCTGTAGCTGTAATAGTAATAGCCACCGCCATTGGCGCAGCTGCCCATCGAGATCACGTAGCGCGGCTCGGGCATCTGGTCGTAGACCTTGCGCAGCGCCGGAGCCATCTTGTTGGTCAGGGTACCGGCCACGATCATTACGTCACTCTGGCGCGGGCTGGCGCGCGGCGCGAAGCCATAGCGCTCCAGGTCATAACGCGGCATCGACGCCTGCATCATTTCCACGGCGCAGCAGGCCAGGCCGAACGTCATCCACATCAGCGAGCCGGTACGGGCCCAGGTGATCAGGTCGTCGGCAGCTGCCGTCACAAAGCCCTTGTCGGCCAGTTGGCCGGACACGCCGTCGAAGAACGGGTCATGGAGCTTGGGATCATAGCCTTGCACCGTCGAGCGGCCGGCCGAACCGGCCGGAACCAGCGGCGAGCTATTGGCGGGAACGATCACTCCCATTCGAGGGCGCCCTTCTTCCATTCATAGATGAAGCCGACGGTCAGAACGCCCAGGAAGGACATCATCGACCAGAAGGCAAAAGCGGCCGCCTCATGGGGCAGCTTCATCAAGCTGACGGCCCAGGGAAACAGGAACGCCACTTCCAGATCGAAAATAATGAAAAGGATCGAGACCAGGTAAAACCGGACGTCGAACTTCATGCGCGCATCATCGAAAGCGTTGAAGCCGCATTCGTAAGCGGACAGCTTTTCAGGGTCCGGTGCCCTGGGCGCAAGCACCGCAGCGGCCAGAAGGAAGGCGGATCCGATGACCGTCGCGATCCCGAGAAAGATCACGATCGGCAGGTACTGGAGGAGGAAGGCGTTCATGACAGCCCTTGGCTTGAATCGAGCGGGTTGTAGCCCATGCCCGCCCACGCTTCAAACACCTGCGACACATTGATAAACGGTCGCAACTGCGGCTCTTCCACAGCTTCGGACACATGGGCGTTGACACGAGTCCATGACCGACATATCAGACGCGCCTCGCCGAAGGGCGGGTCGCACTTTCGCTTCGGCGAAGGCTCAATGCGGATGTAGCTCAGTTGGTTAGAGCGCCGGCCTGTCACGCCGGAGGTCGCGGGTTCAAGTCCCGTCATTCGCGCCACTTTCGGGTGGTCGTGCTTCCCTTCTCTTCCGGTGTTCAAGGACGACCGTTGTGTTTCGGCACACGATGCGGATGTAGCTCAGTTGGTTAGAGCGCCGGCCTGTCACGCCGGAGGTCGCGGGTTCAAGTCCCGTCATTCGCGCCACGGTCCCTTTTCTCCAAGAAATTGCACCATTCCGGATGCTTCAGGCGTATCGAATGCCGTGGCCTTGAGCCCGCTTGCCCGCGACACGATGTAGCATCCATGCCCCCAGCGCCCTCTCCGATCTTTTCCGTCCTCGATCTATCCCCCGTCCCCATGGGGTCGACGGTCGGTGACGCCCTGCGCAACAGTCTCGACCTTGCCCGACACGCCGAGCGGCTCGGCTACCATCGCTACTGGCTGGCCGAACATCACAACATGCCGGGAATCGCCAGTGCGGCGACGGCTGTGGCCATCGGACATGTCGCGGCAGGAACCTCGACCATCCGGGTCGGGTCAGGCGGCATCATGCTTCCGAATCATGCGCCGTTGATGGTTGCAGAGGCATTCGGGACTCTGGCCGCACTCTTTCCGAATCGCATCGACCTCGGCGTCGGCCGGGCGCCCGGAACCGATCAGGCCACGATGCGGGCCCTGAGGCGCTACATGGGCGCGGTTGATTCGTTCGCCCAGGACGTCGTCGAGCTTCAGGCCTGGTTCCGGCCAGCTGAGCCAGACCAGGCGGTCCGCGCGGTTCCGGGCGAAGGTCAGGACGTTGCGATCTGGATCCTTGGGTCGAGTACCTATGGTGCCCAGCTGGCCGCGGCCCTCGGCCTGCCATTTGCCTTTGCCGCCCATTTTGCCCCGGACCACCTCCTGGACGCGTCCACACTCTACCGGCGACACTTCAAACCGTCGGAGACCTGTGCCGAGCCCTATTTCATGGTCTGTATCGGAGCCTGCGTAGCCGACTCGGATGAAGAGGCGGTCCGACTTGCCACGTCGACTCAGCAGCAGTTTCTGGCCCTGAGGCGAGGCAATCCGGGCCTGCTGCCGCCGCCGGTGGATGATATCGCGGCGGTCGCATCGCCGGGCGAGCTTGAAGGGCTCAGACACACCCTGCGCTATGCCGCCGTCGGATCGCGGAACACCGTCAGGACAAAGATCGAATCGGTGATCAAGCTGACCTCTGCCAACGAGGTCATGGTCGCATCTCAGATCCATGACCACGCTGCGCGTTGCCGAAGCTATGAGTTGCTCGCTGAGGTTCGATCAAGCCTCGGGGCCGAGGCCTAGCCCGGTAACCTCAGTGGGGTACGGCCCTGGGGTTTGGATCCGAAAACGCTCCATGGCCCGTCAGCTTACCGTAGATGTCACACAGTCGGCTGAAAACCGTGTCCCACCCATGTCGGCTGACTGCGCGCTGACGCGCTGCCCGCCCGAGGACATCCGCGCCGCGGGCAAAGACCGAGTCGATGGCCTCAGCAAAAAGCGCTGGCTCCGACCGCTGGGCCAGCTGGCCTACCGTATCGTCGACGGACTCGGCCACTCCGCCTGAGGCGACACCAATGACCGGCAAGCCACAGGCCATCGCCTCAAGCACAACCAGACCGAAGGGCTCACTATCGTTGGCATGCACAAAGGCGTCGCAGCTGGCGAGCATCGCGCCCAGCGACACGGGGTCCCGGATGTAGTCCAGACAGACCACCCGATCACTGGCCGGTGCGGCGGCCCCGGCCCCGACCAATAGCAGAATGTAAGGATCTCCCAGCCGCTCAACGGCCTCGACCAGGACATCAAGACGCTTCTCCCGGGCTGGACGGCCCGCAAAGACCAGGATCCTGTGGCGGGTAGAGAGCCCGAGGCGCGCTCTGAGACCCGCAGGATCTCCCCGACCAGGATGGAACATCGCGATATCGACGCCGAGGGGGAATCCAATCGCCTTGGGAACCCCCGCTTCCATCAGCCGCTGAGCGATAAACTGACTGGGTGCGACGGCCTGATCGAACTGGCCATAGATAGCTGCCCAGCGCTTCTGCACCGGCTTCTCGGCCCATTCTCCAATATGCAGGGCCGCCAGTGCACCGAGGTCCGTATGGCAGAAGCCAACAACCGGAATGCCGAGGGCATCGCCGGCCCTCAGGGCCGCAAGTCCCGGGGTATAGGGATCCCCGGCCTCTATGATATCGGGCCGCTGACGGACAAGACGTTCCATCCAGGCCTGCTTCACGACAGGCCAGCGGTAGCCGTCGCCAAAGGGGAGCGGGGCCGCATAGATCGAAACCTTGCCCTCCCCGTCATAGGCATCACGGGCCCCGGGAACGACAAGCGTATGCTGAACCTCAGGGCGATTGGACCGTAGCCAGCTGCGTTTGCTGTTGAGATATCGCCGCACACCCCCACTGCGCGGGGCGTAGAGCATGGTCGTGTCGACGAGGCGGACAGCGGATCGCGGCAAAGCCCGGATTGGCGGGGAAGCGCCAGCCTTTTCGGGAGAGCTATCCCGCCTGTAGTCCGTCATACCGAATCCCTATCGAAGCGCCGGGCCACATCATTCGACCTCGGATCGATAAAGGTTTCGCGACAGTTAGAGTTCCCTTGCCGGCACCGGGCCAGAACAGGCATGGCAAGGGCCACCCGGAACGCGTAAGTCGGAAGCAGAAGCGGCGGGGTCTGGATGGCGCGTTTTCTGTTCACAACATGGGAAGGCGGCGGACACGTCCAGCCACTGCTTCTGGCGGCCCGTGAAGCCATGCTTGAGGGCCACGAGGTCCTCGTGGTGAGCGACCTCTGCAACGAACCGGACGCAGGCTTCGTCGAGGTTCCGTTCCGCCCCTGGACCCGTGCCCCCAGCCAGACCGGCAAGAGCCGCGAGGACGACCGGCTGAAAGATCACGAGGCCGATAACCCTCTGGACATCATCCATCGGCTTCTGGACCGGGTGATGACGGGCCCTGCCCTTGCCTACGCGCTTGATGCGCTGGAGGTGATCGACACCTTCAAACCTGATGTGGTCATCAGCCAGGAACTCCTGTTTGGCGCGATGGTGGCGGCAGAGGCCCGATGCCTTCCGCTGGCGGTGTTCGCGGCCAATATCTGGTCGCTCCCGACCCTCGAAGGCGTCCCGCCCTTCGGCGCGGGAATGCAGCCAGCGAGCAGCGATGAGGAGCGGACCATGCACAGCATGGTCACCCAGATGAGCCGCGGCTTCTTTCAGGCCGGACTGCCGGCGCTCAATGCGGCCAGAGAGGCCCTTGAGCTTGCACCTCTCGTCGACCTGTTCGAACAGGTCG
>Ga0187842_1000063_pt1 | contig 55202 bp, 61 predicted proteins | sample SpaLakP09_SKY_41_FD_134514 | JGI IMG/M metagenome (GOLD analysis project Ga0187842, IMG submission 134514) | Oligotrophic lake water microbial communities from Sparkling Lake, Wisconsin, USA - SP09_SKY_41 | ecosystem: Environmental > Aquatic > Freshwater > Lake | place: USA: Sparkling Lake... | reverse complement strand
GCGATTTCCGGAAGCACGGTGAAGTTCGAAAATGTCGAACAGCCCATATAATGGAAAATCGGTTGGCCCTTATAGCTGAAGCGCGTTGTGCCATCGGGCATCAACCCCTTGCCCTGTGTCGCACGAATGGCGGTGCACAGGTTGGTCTTACCCGACAGGCAGCTTTTGCACTGGCGGCATTCCGGTGTGTATAATGGAATAACATGATCGCCAGGCTTTACGCTGGTCACGCCTGCGCCGACTTCGCGCACGATCCCTGCGCCTTCATGGCCAAGCACGCTTGGGAAGATCCCCTCGCTGTCAAAGCCATCGAGCGTATAGGCATCTGTATGGCAAATGCCGGTCGCCATGATCTCCACCAAAACTTCACCCGCCTTGGGACCTTCAAGGTCAAGCTCGACAATCTCAAGTGGCTTCTTCGCTTCAAAGGCAACTGCTGCGCGCGTCTTCATGGTAATCGGGTCTCCCTATGACTGGAAACGGCTTTTCCATTAACCGCGCGGACACGCAAGCCTAGATTCCGGCATACCACTCATAGTCGCCCACATCTTCCCAATATCCACCTTTTCCACCATGGAATTTTGTCAGATCATCGGTGGCTTCGATACGCATGACATATTTGGCCTGCTTATACCCCAGCTGCCGTTCGACACGCAGGCGCACAGGTGCACCATATTTCACCGGCAGCATTTCGCCATTCATGCCCCACGCCAATATTGTTTGCGGGTGAAATGCATCGATCAAATCGATGGATTCATAATAAGGCTGCGCGCCGTAACTGTCCGCACAATGAAACACGATATATTTGGCGCGCGCCGACAAACCCGCTTGCTGTAACAACAGCCGCAGCGGCGTACCCTGCCATTTTGCAATCGCGCTCCAGCCCTCAACACAGTCATGCCGTGTTATTTGGGTGCGCGACGGCATTGCCCGCAGCGTTTCGAGACTGACATTCATCGGATTGGCCACCATGCCATCAATGCGCAGCGTCCAGTCGGCAAACTTATTGCCAACATGCGCCAGATACTCGTCCGAGGTGCCTGTCAGTGAGCCGTTGGTTTTGAAGACTGGCGAAATGTCGGATGCAGGGAATTCCGGCGCAAGCGCCGCCCTGTCCATCAGGCTTCTGTGCGCCACTTGGTTCAGCGTTTCAGCTGTGCGCAGCGCCGATCGAAACATATCGCTTTCATTCAACGCATCGCAACCGCTTAAGATCAGCGCGCTGCCGCCCAAAGTTGCGCCGCGCAAAAGTGCACGCCGCCCAATGATGTCGCGGTCATTCTTCATGATTCCACTCCCGTGCTATCACGTTGGGATGCTTGCCGAACGTTGCCGGTAACCATTGAACGGATGCCGTTAATTGGTCCGGACAGAAAAACCATGACCAGATGCACCAGCACAAAAATGGACAAAAGCGCCGCGCAAATAAAGTGGATCGAACGCGCCGATTGGCGACCGGCAAATATATCATGCAGCCATGGCAGAGCCGCATTCATAGCCGGCGACATCGCAAGGCCCGTGAAAATCATCAGCGGCAACAATAGGAAAATTACGCCGACATAACTGAACTTTTGCAGGATATTATATGTCCCCGCATTGTGCGCATCAAAACGCAATCGGGCATGGTTTTTAATATCGCGCCATATATTTCCCACGGCCCATTCTGCCTTGCGGATATGCAAATGCTGGCGGATGTGTCCGTTCAACAACGATGCCGCCATGAACCCCGTCAACGCGAGCGCAAACAGCCATGCAAAGGCAAAATGCCAACGCCGTGCTGCACCGAGATTGTACCGGGTGGGAATCGTCGCCCATCCGGGGAAGGCCACGCGGCGGACTTTATCGTCAGCGCCTAAAGACAATCCTAGCACGCCCGTTGTCTCAAGCGTGGTTGAACCGATTTTCACAAATCCGGTTGTTCTTGTGTCGTCAATTTCCAACCATGCGCGGTCTTCGCGTGATCCATATTCGCCCCAATATAAACGCGGATGCGCGTTGAAAATCATCAGGCCGCTCATCAGCAAAACCGTGAGCGCAATTGCATTCAGCCAATGCCAAATCCGTGTGGTGGCTTTGTGCCGTTGTACCAGATTTTCCGCCATTGGCCGTTCGCCCTGTGATTGATCACGCCGGACACTATGCCAATGTGACGCGCACCACAACAGCTACGCACCGTAGACGCGTGTTGGATGCGCTTGCCGGAGCTAGGGGGCCTGTGGGTTCGCGGTCCCCTTGTTCGGCATAGTCGCAAGTCGCGGAACGGCGCGCGCCACAACTATCCCCATATCCACCGTGCCGTTCAATTTCCCCAATGCAGCGATGCCCGACAATTCTGGATCCACGCCAAGGATGTTTGCGGACAGCGGCGCAACTCTGAGCTTATAATTCCCGTACGGAACGAACTCGAAAAGGAAAAAGCCATCAAACTCGCTGCGCGTGGACTTCACGACACGGCCGTTTTTATCGACAAGCTCAAGATCAACACCGCTCAGCGGCTTGCCGCCCTCGCGCTGCAAAGTTCCGGATATTTCGCCTGCCGAAACAAGCGGCAGTTCAATCATCGTTGGAATACCTGGCCGCGGCGTTACCACTATTCCGCTATTTGCCGGCTGAATGAAGGGATCGGGTAAGCTCGATGCGTCGATGCCAATCAGGATCTGCTCATAGGGTTGAAGGCCATCGATGATCGTGCGGCCGTCCTTATCGGTTGGCGGCCCCCGGCCCGTTGAACCCGCCGTAAGTTCAACGCCCTTTTGCAATGCTTCGCCCGGCTGACGTATACCATCCGCATTATCATCCTGAAAAACGACCGCAAATGCCTGTCCCGATGATGCGAGCTTTTCGGCCGCAACGCGAATACCGTTATTATGTGGATTTGGCCCAAGGCTGAACGCGAGGCTTAGTCCAGCAGCGACGGATCCATCACTGCCCGCTTCTACTTGTCCGGTAACGCCAAAATATTTGAAGCGACGACTATGGCCCAACGACATGCGCGCGCGTGAATCGCTTGTCGAATAGCCCGCTTCCACTTTCCAGTCCGCATATTCGCCAGCGCGCCACTCGCCGGTGATTTTGGATTCCCTGAAGCCAGCGTCATCTGAAAGCGCGAATGTCGCTTCACCTCGCAGACGCAAGCCGCCGATCCGCCCCGATAGCCGAAGCGCTGAGTCCAGCCGCGATGTTGGCATGCCGCCGCGTCGGCCGCTTTCCTGCGTCCATTCAAGTTCAGCGCTTGCAGTTAATCTATTGATATTAAGTGATATTCTTGATGCGGTTTCCATTCGGTTGCCGCCATCCGCACGCTCAATATAACGGATTTCGCCGCGCAGCGGCATATATTGCCGCCCCAACTTGACCGCATGATCAAGCGATAGGCTGTTGAAACGCCGGACGTCACGATCATAGCGCTCGCTTTGATAATTTCCAAACAGCCAGGTGCTTTCACCGGCAATGAGCGCCTGTCCAACCTGCGCCAATGCTTGCCCGCGAAGTGCATAGCCACCAATAAGATTTGCCGCGCCAGCAACTTCGATCAGCGTGGGTCCAACCGCACGGCGGACCGATGCTTCGAGATAATGTTGGCGCTGCCCGCGCAGTTCGGATGTAAACAGCGAAGCCGCCACTGACGTCTTGGGGTCGATCCCGCGCTCAAGTCCGAAGCCGCCGCGCCAGCCCAAAAAGTCGCTGGGTTCAACATTGCCAAAGTCGATGAGATCACGTCCTGCGTCCTGCACCGCGGCCCAATAATAGGTTTCACGCGGCGGAATGGAGTCGGGCCCCACCGGGATCATTTTTGTTTCGCGGCGCACCTGCCCCTGCGGCCCATAAAGGACAACTTCGAAGCGGTTCTGGCCGTACGACAATTGCACATCAAGAAATTCAAAGCGCCCATCGCCGCGGCTTTGGACATATCCAATCAGCTGATCGTTACGGTATAGCTCGGCTTCCCAACCATCGGGCAATTCCCCACGAAACACCGTTCTGTCAAAACTGGCAGGCCGGTTAAGTGGCCGGTTGGTGACGAAAGCGCCACGCCCCGCTGTGCTTTGGATGCCCAGCGCAGTTGCATTGGTCCCGACATCACCAAGCGCGAAATTCGTCGCACCCAACGGCCCCAATAGGGTGGCATCAGGATCCGTCCGATAAGCACGGAGGCGCAAGTTTTCAGGTATGCCGCGGTCGTTTGAGGACAAGCGAGCATCGAACGTCGCGCCCGCAAATTCGCCACTCGCATAAACTTCATATCGCGCGTCAATGCGGTTCCCCGATCTTTTGGCACGGGCAGCGCTGACAGACGCCACGACGTCTATTGAGGGCGTACGGAAGAATTTATAGGGTGCACGCGCTTGCGGCAGACTGCTGAGGTCGAAATCCTTCGGAGCCTTAACTTTTCCGGCCCGTGCCTTGCGTTCTTCAGCAAGTTCGAATGGCAATTTGCGATCCGCGCTTACAAGAATGATCGCGCTGGACTGGTCAGCCTTGATATTCACATCAAGCCATTTTGCCATAACATCAACGTCAACACACCAGCCTTCAGGGACATCGCGGACATCAGTGGGTTTCAGATTTTGCACCTTGTTCACGATTTGTACGATATTGGCATCGCGGTCGAGCGTGAAGGTACGGCTTTCCTCGAATAGCCATCCAGTTGCGCGGCGCGAATTTTTGTCCAAGCGCACGGGAACGTCGAACGCCATGATGGTATCGGCCAAGTCAATGCAAACGCCGGTATCGGTCTGATATCCACGCACGCCGTCACCGACGCGCCATTGGCCAACGCGGACATCAAACAACAGCGCATCATCTTCATTGGCTTGCCAGCCCACGGCTAACGCAGGCGCAACCGGGGCCACGAGAACCCCGGTTGCAACGGCGATTGCCGTGAGCGCCTTTGCGGCAAGATGAAAGATGCGACGCATAGATTTTTAGGTGACCAGCCGGTCAGGGAATAAATGCGCGTACCTGGTTGATGAGGCCGCCACCGGCTTCTGGCGCTTCATAATAGGATATGACGATGTCGCCGCGTACCTTGGCGGCCAGTTCGGGCGAAAGCGGAATTGACACAACACGCTGGCTAATCTCGGGGTAGATCGCGATGCCCTTGCTCACATGCAACGGTTCGGAAAGGCCTGGCTTCGTCACGTGAATTTCGCCGAACAATGACCGGTTGCCCGACCGGTTCATGTCGAATTCGAGCGTTGCTCCTTCATTGTCCTTTCCAATGCGGACATTTGCCAATGCAGCCGTCGCATAGACATTGCCTTTGCGCACAATGACCGGGATGCTGATCCCGTAAATAGGAATAATCTGAATCTTTAAACCCTCAGTCGGGGCGTCGGCGGCATCCACTGGCGTGGCTTTTGGAATAGCGCGGAACAGCATATGTGCCCGATATTCACCGTCGGCCAGCCCGTCATTTGGCTGAAGACCGACCCGAATAGATTGCGGCTGGTTCGGTGGAAGCGTTACGCGTCGTGGTGCAAATCGAATGGCATCCAAAGCAGACTTTTCTTGGTCCGTCGCCTTTTCTAAATCGACATCTTCAAGCCGCCCCTGCGCATTCATACGACGCAGTTCGAGGGTGATCCGATAGGTCGCCTCTTCATCGCCAATATTGTTCAATATGACCTCGGTCCCACGACGACCGTCAAGGACCACCCGCGTCGGTGCAATGAGCAAGTCCCCCGCCGCATGCGCAGATGTTGAAGCCACGGTAAAAGAAATGGGGATAAGGAGCGCTAACGTCACACTGTGTAGCGCAGTTAGCCGCCACGCTTTTCCAAGCAATCCAAACATAAATTTCATCCACGTTGATGCACGCGGGGGTCAATCCGCCGTGCTGTTCTGCCTGCCAATGTGGCTCAATATGGTTACCATCCCGCTAACGACGTTGTGCGGCAGGCACAAAAAACCCCCGACAGCGTGGCCATCGGGGGTCGGATGCGAGATGATTACGTCCGAAGACGCAGACGTCTTACTGATAATCAGCAGATACGTTATATGTGCCTGTGTACGTGCCGGCAGCTTGGTTCGCAGCAACGGGAATGGAGCCACCGACAAAGAAAATTTGTGGCGCGCCGGTTGAGGTGAACGATGTCATCGATGGCGTGAGCGTCAGCACCATGTTGTTGCCGCCCGATGTCAAAGTTGTGGACGTTGGCACGTTGATCGCAACAACATAACCCGATGCTGCACCGCCTACAGTGAAACGGCCACGTAGTGCTGTACCAACGCAGGAAACGCCGGTCGAGCACACGCGGGTGTCGGAGCCGGTTGGCAGCGTAACTGTTCCAGCCGTTCCGCTTGTGGCAACAATGCCAAGATCAAGAGCATTGTTTTGAGCCAGGGTTACGGCAGGGACAATATCGACTTCAGCCGAAGCAGTTTGCGTAGCCGCCTGCGCGCTAGTGGAAGCCATCGCAGCGGCCGCGACAACACCCAAGAGGGCGAATTTCGTCTTGTTCAACATATTCAGGTCCTTTGTGACTTAGCAGATTCGGAATGCCACACTGCATTCATCGTCCCCTATGCACATCGAATCATAAGTTTTTGCTTTGCATCATGGTTAACGCAAGCCTTCGGACGCGCTTAAATTTTATCATTAGCAGGGCCGAAACCATATTGTTTCCGGCAAAAATACGGGCTCCGATCAGCAGCCGCAGATATTAAGAGCCAGATAGGCGACTGGAATATATCAGAATTTTTCGCCCGTCAGGCGCTGACACAGCATGTCGAGCTGATCGAGACTGCCATATTCAAATGTCACCGATCCCGCGCCTGTGGCATTTTTCTGAACAATTCGAACGCTCAGTCCTAGCAGATCACCCAAATGGGATTCGACTGCCCGAATATCCGCATTGTCACTTGGGCCCGTGCTTTTGCCTTTTTGGGCGGTTGGCGCGCGTTCTTTTTGCACAAGCGCTTCCGTAGCGCGGACCGACAGGCCATTCTTGATGACCAGCATCGCCAATGGCACCGCATTCGCGCTGCCCAACAAAGCGCGTGCGTGCCCCATGCTCAACTTCTCTTCGATGACCAGATCGCGCAACGGCATCGGCAAATCAAGCAGGCGCATCATATTCGCAACATGGCTGCGCGACTTGTGCACCAGCTCCGCCAACTCCGCCGCACTATGCCCGAACACATCGGTCAGCTTTTTATACGCTTCGGCTTCTTCTATCGGATTCAGATCCTGACGCTGGATATTTTCCAACAATGCAATTTCAAGCGTCTCAGCATCGTCAAAATTGCGCACGATCGCCGGCAAATCGTGCAGCTGAACCCGCTGCGCCGCGCGCCAACGGCGTTCGCCGGCGACGATTTGATAGCCATCGTTGAACGGACGCACCACAATTGGTTGAATCACGCCATGCTTTGCAATGCTGGCCGCCAGCTCATTCAGCTTATCGTCGGAAAAATGGCGGCGCGGCTGATCAGGATTTGGGCGTATCTCGGCAACCGCAATTGTCGTGACGCCTACGCTGCGCGAATCGACATTTCCGGACGCGCGCGCAGACGCGGGATCACCGCGCAATGCTTCCCCAAGCAAGGCATCCAGGCCGCGGCCCAAACCCATTTTCTTCTTCAACGGGGATTTTTCAGATGGATTATCATTCGTCACGCTGCGAGCTCCCGGGCCGGTAGGCGGCCAATCAATTCTCTTGCCAATTTCATATACGCCTCTGAACCCGCGCAGCGATGGTCGTAGACCAACGCGGGCAGCCCATGGCTTGGTGCCTCCGACAAACGGACATTGCGCGGGATGACTGTTTGAAACACCAGATCGCCCAAGCAACTGCGCACGTCGTCCGCAACTTGTTCGGTCAGCTTGTTGCGTTTGTCGTACATGGTCAACGCAACGCCCATGATCGTCAGCGCCGGGTTAAACCGGCCCTGAATACGCTCAACTGTCTGTAATAGCTGACTTAAACCTTCCAACGCGAAAAATTCGCACTGTAGCGGGACAAGCAGTGAGTCAACCGCCACGAGCGCGTTGATCGTGATGAGCCCCAGAGAAGGCGGGCAATCAATGATGCAGATGTCCCAATTGGCATCCGATTTGTCAAAAGCCGCCTTTAACCGCCCGGTGCGGTCCTCATATTCGACCAGTTCAATTTCGGCGCCCGACAGATCAACCGTCGCAGGGACCATATCGAGATTGGGAATCAGGGTCGGAATGGCCGCATCCTTCAACGACGCGTCGCCCATTAACAGATCATAGCTGCTGTGGACGCGCTGCGCTTGTTTCAGGCCGAGACCGGTGGACGCATTCCCTTGGGGATCTAGATCCACCAGCACGCACCGCCAACCGCTTGCCGCCAATGCAGTCGCCATGTTGATAGCCGTGGTGGTCTTGCCAACCCCGCCCTTCTGATTTGCCACTGCAATTCGGATCATGGTTTTTGCCCCTTTGCCCCGGCGTTACCGCCACCTGTACGCTCACCTACCAATGTACCGACAAGAATACCGGCATCTGCGTCGGTTATGCTTTGCTTTACGCTGAACGCGCCGTCCCAGACTGTTTTGACGTCATCCCACTCTGTAGCTGCGTTACGACCCTTTGGCAGCAGCCACAAAGTATCATTATGAGAGAAACGGGCCGCCAGTTCAAACAATTTGGGTAAGGGCGCAAAGGCCCGCGCACTGACGACCGAAAATGGGGCGGTTTTCATGCGCTCCAGCGGCATACCCATGACCGTCACACGCCCACCGATATCGAGCATGTCCACCGCACGCTGCAAATATTCAATCCGCCGCGCGCGCGACTCCACAAGCGTCACGTCAAAATCCGTGAGCAATGCAATAATTAACCCCGGGAAGCCCGCGCCTGAACCAAGGTCCAACCATTTCGTTTCGGGTCCGCTCCGATCCATGAAGGTCAGCAACTGCGCGCTGTCGACGATATGGCGCGACCAAATATCTTCTATGGTTGATGCCGCAATGAGGTTTTGGCTGGCCGACTCGCGTTTCAGGAACGCAACGAACGCCTCAAGCGATTCCATTGTTTCACGTGAAACACCCAAGGATGTCGTTAACCACGCTTTCGCTTCGGCTTCGGTCATGCGGCTTCCGTGACCGCGTTGCGCGCTCTTTTTGCGTGGACCAAGATCGCAGCCAATGCCGCTGGCGTGATGCCACGAATGCGCGACGCAGCAGCCAAATTTTCGGGTTTAGCGCTCTGCAATTTCTCAACCATTTCATTGGAGAGTCCTGCGATGGCCGCATAGTCGACATGGCTGGCCAGCGTTATCTTCTCATTTGCGGCGATATCTTGAATCTCCGCCTCTTGCCGCGCAAGATATGGTGCGTAGCGACCATCCTGCTCAATCTCTAACAATAGCTCGCGCGGCCATTCGTCGCCCTCTGCGTCCAACAAGTCCATGATCGATACATGCGGAAAACGCAGCCATTCGAGCTTGGACATTTTACCCGCATCGGGTTTGACCGGCACACCCCGCTTCATCAGCGCATCAGCACTTATGGGCGACGACATCATATCGAGCGCTGCCGCTTTCATCTGCGCTCTATGGTTGAATGCGTCCATGCGGCCCTTGCCAACGGCACCCGCTTCAATCGCCATTGGCGTGAGCCGCGTATGGGCATTGTCGGACCGAAGCCGTAAGCGATACTCGGCTCGAGCAGTGAGCATCCTGTACGGCTCTGTAACGCCCTGCAGCGTGAGATCATCAATCATCACCGCAATATAGCTGTTCGTGCGGTCCATGGCGGGCATGGGGCGGTCCAGAAATTTGCACGCCGCACCCAGCCCGGCCACCAATCCCTGTGCCGCAGCCTCTTCATATCCGGTCGTGCCATTGATCTGACCCGCGCAATATAGTCCTTCAAACCCGCGGACAGCGAGGGTCGAATCCAGACACCGCGGGTCGATATAATCATATTCAACGGCGTAACCCGGAACGACAATTTCGCACTGCTCCAGTCCCGCCATCGACTTAACCATAAATTCCTGAATATCTGTGGGCAGCGACGTTGATATGCCATTGGGGTAAACCAGATGGCTATCAAGACCTTCGGGTTCCAAGAATATTTGGTGGCCATCACGATCACCGAAACGGAATATTTTGTCTTCAATCGACGGACAATATCGTGGACCCCTGCCCTCAATATCGCCACCAAATAACGGCGAACGGTCCAAACCACTGCGGATGATGTCATGTGTCACCGTGTTTGTGCGTGTCATTGCACAGAATATCTGGGGAACCGACCGCCGCTGATTTGAAAAGGACATCGTCCAGTCATCATCATCAGATGGCTGTTCTTCCAACATTGCCCAGTTGATGGTTCGGCCGTCAATGCGTGGCGGTGTGCCGGTTTTTAGCCGCGCTATCGGCAAAGCCGCATCACGAAGTTGCTTGGACAACAGCATTGCGGACGCTTCGCCTACGCGCCCGCCCTCAAACCGCTCTTCGCCCCGAAACAGCTTGCCACCCAAGAAAGTACCCGTCGCCAATATGACGGCCGAAGATGTGATGATGGAGCCATCGCCAAGGACCAAGCCACCCACTGTATTTGATGAACCTGGAATGAGGTGGAGCGCTGCGGCCTCAGCCTGCACTATTGTCAAATGCGCAATCTGTCCCAGCTGGCGCTGGATCGATGCCTTAAACAAAGACCGGTCTGCCTGAACCCGGGGTCCCTGCACAGCCGCGCCTTTGGACGCGTTGAGCATGCGGTAGTGAATCGCAGCATCATCTGCCGCACGGCCAATGAGGCCATCAAATGCATCGACTTCGCGCACCAGATGCCCTTTTCCAAGGCCGCCGATGGCTGGATTGCATGACATTGCGCCGATCATGCTTTTGTCGAAACTCACCAGCGCGACGCGAACACCCATACGCGCGGCGACGGCTGCGGCTTCAGTTCCCGCGTGCCCTCCGCCAACTACAATGATGTCGAAATCGGTTGTCATAGGTCGCGCATAGACGAACAAGTCGCATCGGTCAAAACTCTGCGTGGGATTGTTTCACGTGAAACAGCAGGTCATTTTCCGACGCAGAATTTACCAAATATATTATCGAGCAGTTCTTCGGTGTGTGCGCGGCCCGTGAGTGCATCCAACGCCAAGCGCGCTTGCCGCAAGCATTCTGCGACGATCAGCCAGTCGTCGGTCGCTTGACATGCGCCAAGCGCTTCTGCGCAGTCTGCGAGCAGCGCCCGTTGACGCTGGTTCACCGAAAACTGGTCGGGTGGCGGCAACAGCTTTTTCGCGATATCCGCGACGGCTGTTTTTAGGTCGGTCATGCCAAATCCTGAGACAGCCGACACCTGAATGGCTCCACCCGATTTTTTCTGGCCATCTGGGCTATCCGACTTGGCCGCAACTTCAATGATATGCGGATGGTCGGGCCCAGTACCTTCGGGTCCAAGCCATAATATGATATCCGCGCCCTGCATCGCGGCCTGACTGCGGTCGATGCCCATGCGCTCAATGACGTCGTCGGTGTGATCCCGTATCCCTGCTGTGTCGGTAAAAACGAACGCGATACCATCAATCCCAATCGGGACTTCGATCATATCACGCGTGGTGCCGGCAATATCCGACACGATGGCCGCGTCGCGCTCAACCAACGCATTCAACAATGTCGACTTGCCACAATTGGGTGGACCACCCAATACAACACGTAACCCATCCTTTAACTTTTCAGCAGCGGGGTTGGATAATATGCGTTCGATTTCGCGTTGAATTTCTGTGCAAGACTCTGATATTGAACGATTATTTTGCGTATCCACATCAGACTCATTCGAAAAATCAAGCTCAGCTTCTGTGAGCGCGGACAGTTGGAGAACCTCCTGCCGCCACGCCTCGATCGCTGCGCTAAAACTACCGCCAAACATCAATGTTGCGGATTTGCGCTGCCACTCGGTCTCTGCCGATAACAAATCGGCAAGACCCTCGGCCTCGTTCAAATCCAACCGGCCATTGGCAAAGGCTCTGCGCGTGAACTCTCCCGCCCCTGCCGCGCGCACATCGGGAAACTGCGCTATGGCTTTTTCGACAGCACGAACGACGGCCCGTCCACCATGAATGTGAAGTTCAGCGAGATCCTCACCCGTTGCACTATCAGGACCCGGAAAGAGCAGGACAAGCGCTTGGTCGAGCATCTCCCCGCTGTCTGGCGCCCGTAATATAGCCAGCGATGCACGCCGCGGCTTTGGTGTCCGGCCCGCAAGCCCGTGCACCACATCAAACGCCGCAGGGCCGCTGATGCGGATAATCGCTATGGCAGCCGGCGGCGCACCGCTGGACAGTGCAAAAATAGTATCGGTGGCGGACATTAAAGCTCTATTTTTTGTCTTTGCTGCTCATGCCCGACATCGCGGCCTTCGCACCTGTTTCGATCAGTTGTTGAAACAGCTGCAATCCCATTTGCCCCATTGGCGCGATTTGCTTGCCAAGCTCCTGCAGCTGGTCAATGCCGCCGGCGCCGTTCATCAGGTTCGTGACCTTTTCAACATAGGCTTCATTCGCCTTGGTCACATCGGGCAAACCCAAAAGCGCACGGGCCTCTTCTGGCGAACAATCGATCTCTATGTTCATCTTCATGGCCGGGACTCTCCTCTTGATGGTATGACATACTATAAAGGCAACATCGAATCACGCAATTGCGGAGAATGTCCGCACAGGAGCAAGATATGGGCGACATGATAAAGATTGCGGCACTGAACGAAGATGCCTTGTTTCCGGCGTATTTCGCCGCTCCGGTTGGCGCAGCGAAAGCGGCTATCATCGTCATACCGGAAATTTTCGGCGTAAATGCGGGCATTCGCCAAAAATGCGATCATTTGGCTAATGACGGATATCTGGCGATTGCACCCGACATTTTCTGGCGTTTTGCGCCCGGCGTTGAACTTAATCCCGATGTCGAAGCGCAGCTTCAAGAAGCGTTCGGTTATTTTGGCCAATATGATGCCGATGACGGTGTCAAAGACATTGAGGCAACTATTCATGCGATACGGGGCGGTATTTCAGGCCACGCCCCCGTTCAAAATGTCGGCTGTGTCGGCTACTGCCTTGGTGGACGATTAGCCTATATGGCGGCGACACGCACCGATATCAGTGCATCTGTTGGCTATTATGGTGTGATGATTGATCAGATGCTTGGTGAGAGTCATGCGATTGCCCACCCGCTCATGCTGCATATCCCGACCGCAGACCATTTTGTCGGTCCAGAGGCGCAGGCGGCGATCCATGCAGGACTAGGCAATCACCCGAAGGTGACTTTGCACGATTATGAAGGCCTAGACCACGGCTTTGCCGCCGAGATGGGCAACCGCCGGAACGAAGCTGGCGCGGCACTTGCCGATTCCCGCACAGCAGCGTTTTTTGCAGAACATCTAAGTTGAGGGCAATCTGACGATCGTCAGATGCCCTCAAAAATTAGCGGCTGATCAGCGCGATGATATAGTGGCCGACGCCCAGCGCGGGGTCGGTCCAGCCTTCGTAAATCATCTTAAGCGCAACATAGACGATCACGGCCATGCCCAGCCATGCAATCCATTTATAGCGTTCAATATATTGCGCGATGATGTTCGCTGCGACGCCCATGAGTGCAACGGCAAAGATCAAACCAACAATCATGATGCCTGGATGATCCTTGGCAGCGCCTGCCACGGCCAGAACATTGTCGAGGCTCATCGATACATCGGCAACCGCAACCGCCCATGCCGCAGCCGCAAAGCTTTTCGCAGCCGGAATACCGCTATTTTCGTCACCTAAAACTTCAGGAGAGCCGGGCGATTCCGTTGCTTCGCTGCGTTGAAGGTCGCGGTACATTTTCCACGCAACCCAGATTAGCAACAATCCGCCAACGAAGATGAGGCCAATGACACCCATCAACAAATTGACCATCAAAGCAAACACCACACGCAAAACCAGCGCCGCGATAACCCCGATGAAAATAACCTTTTTACGCTGTTCCGGAGGCAGGCCCGCAGCCAAAGCGCCAACAACAATCGCATTGTCACCTGCAAGCACAAGGTCAAGCAAGATGACCGAACCCAAAGCGGTCCACGCGCTGGCGGTGTTTAGATTGGAAAAGTCGTTGACGATATGACCCCAAATTTCAGCAGGTCCGCCAAGCGACATCGCCGATGACGCGGTCGCAATCGAAAATTCTAACATCATGATGTCGCCTATCGCTTACTGATTCATCGAATCAAAGAAATCTTCGTTGGTCTTCGAATCCTTCATCTTGTCGAGCAGGAATTCCATCGCGTCGATGGTACCCATTTGCATAAGGATACGGCGCAGGACCCACATTTTCTTGAGCTTGCCTTCCTCGACCAGCAATTCTTCCTTACGGTGCCGGACTTGCCGACATCAAGCGCCGGGAAGATACGCTTATCCGCGACCTTGCGATCGAGCACGATTTCGGAGTTACCCGTACCCTTGAACTCTTCGAAAATAACTTCATCCATGCGGCTGCCGGTATCGATCAGTGCGGTTGCGATGATGGACAACGAACCACCTTCCTCAATGTTTCGTGCCGCGCCGAAGAAGCGCTTTGGACGTTGCAACGCGTTCGCATCCACGCCGCCGGTCAACACCTTGCCCGATGATGGAACGACAGTGTTATAGGCACGGCCAAGACGCGTGATCGAGTCGAGCAAGATGACAACATCATGCTTATGCTCCACCAGACGCTTTGCCTTTTCGATAACCATTTCAGCGACTTGCACGTGACGGGTCGCGGGTTCGTCGAAGGTCGAGGACACAACCTCACCCTTCACCGAACGTTGCATATCGGTGACTTCTTCTGGACGTTCGTCGATCAACAATACGATCAAGAACACTTCAGGATGGTTTTCGGTAATCGCGCGGGCGATATTCTGCAGCAACACAGTCTTACCGGTACGCGGCGGCGCAACGATGAGCGCGCGCTGACCCTTACCTTGCGGGCTGACAATATCGATAACGCGTGCGGACTTGTCCTTCACCGTTGGGTCAAGCGAGTCCAAAGTCAGTTTTGAATCTGGATAGAGCGGCGTTAGGTTATCGAAGTTAACGCGATGACGGACGGCGTCCGGATCATCAAAGTTGATCTTCATCACCTTGGTCAGCGCAAAATAACGCTCGCCATCTTTTGGCGCGCGGATTTCGCCTTCAACGGTGTCACCGGTGCGCAGACCAAATTGACGGACCATATTTGGCGACACGTAAATATCGTCTGGACCCGCAAGATAGTTCGCTTCTGGCGAGCGCAGGAAACCAAAGCTGTCGGGCAGAACCTCAATCGTACCAAGACCCATGATCTGCTCGCCATCTTCGGCCAGCTCTTTCAGGATAGCAAACATCAGATCCTGTTTGCGCAAGGTCGACGCGCCCTCGACACCAAGCTCTTCAGCCATCGATACGAGGTCAGCGGGGTTTTTGCTTTTCAGCTCTTTCAAATGCATAGGTAATTCCGTTGAATGGACCATTGGCCCCGATTGCAGGTGGACAATTGTCCGATTGAAAGCCGGTTTAGAAAGACAACCGACAAGATGTTGAAAGTAGGTGGCGCGGTTGTTGTTGCGTTCGCGCCTCACGCCCAGGACGGGCTTGGACAGTCAAATAGGCTGCGATGCTTTCGCCGTCAACTGTTCTGCAAAAACGCGTGGCGTAATCGTCAGAACGGCTTGGCCACGACCAATATGACGATAATGGCAGCCGTAACGCCCGGCACTTCGTTCAACAGGCGCAACTGCTTGCCCGTTAGCTTGCGTTCACCGCGTGCGAGCTTCTTTGCATAGCCAACAATCCAGCCATGATATCCGGACAGGCCTAGCACGAAGAGCAGTTTGGCATGGAACCAGCCTTCCGCCATCGCACCGATATGCCAAGCCAGAAATAGCCCGACAACCCATACAATGATGATCGATGGATTGAGGATGATTTTGATGAGCTTGGACTCACGGTCTACCCATTTGGCAGCCTCTTCAGACCCTTCCGCACTTTCCTGATGATAGACGAAAAAGCGCGGGAGCATAAACAGCCCCGCCATCCAGAAAATCACGAAAATGATATGGGCAGACTTTAACCAGATATACAGCACAGATAGCGTTTCCGTCATGAAAACGGCCTTTATGGGTTAACCCTTGCGGACCAGTTTAAGAAGCATTTCGACATTTTCAATTGGCGTATCGGGCAAAATACCATGACCAAGATTGAAAATATGGGGACGGTCGGCAAACGCCGATAAAATATTGTCGGCGGCCTCTTTCAGGACCTGACCGCCAGCAATCAGCGCGAGTGGATCAAGATTGCCCTGCACCGGCAGACCCTTTGGCAGCTCTCGGTTGGCCCAATGTGGATCAACCGTTTCATCCAATCCCAATGCATCAACGCCGGTGCCTTCGGCATAAGCGGCAAGCTTACCGCCCGCGCCTTTGGGGAAACCAATGATGACAGCATTCGGATTGCGGGCTTTCAAACGACGGACGATTTCGGCATTTGGCGCGATGACCCATTTTTGGAATTGTGCTGGCGATAAAGACCCTGCCCAGCTGTCAAACAACTGAACCGCATCAACGCCGGCATCAATTTGATTGGCCAGATAATCAACCGTTGCCGAAATAATCGCTTCGATAAGATCACCAAAACGCTGCGGCTCTGCGTGGGCCATTCTGCGGGCCTCTGCTTGGTCTTTGCTGCCCTGACCATGCACCATGTATGTAGCGACCGTCCACGGGCTTCCAGCGAAGCCCAGGAAGGTTGTTTCAGCTGGCAGTGCCGCCGATACTTTCCGCACCGTGTCGATAACAGGCGCGAGCCGTTCAGGTGCTGGTACGAATTCTTCAAGCCGTGATTCCGCCAAGCGCGGCGCAAGCCTTGGGCCTTCGCCTGTTTCAAACCACAGATCCTGACCCATGGCGTGCGGAATGACCAAAATGTCGGAAAATAATATCGCGCCATCAAAACCAAAGCGCTTGATTGGCTGCAGCGTTATTTCCGTCGCAGCATCGCTATCATAAGCAAGCGCCAGAAATCCGCCTTTTTCAGCGCGAAGGGCGCGATATTCCGGAAGATAACGGCCAGCCTGTCGCATGAGCCAAATAGGCGGAACCGCTTCTTGGTTGCCCTTAAGGACGTTAAGCAGTTTTTTCGAGGCTTGCGCTGACATAAGCGGCAGAGATCCAATCAAAATATATATTTATATTAAGGATGATGAAAGATGATGGGCTGTTGATATCGCAGGCCTTAAAAGCTTTTGCGGATATTGCCAACATCTTGACGTCCACGGGCCAACGCAATCCAATGGAGTCGCACATTCCATCCCCATTATTCACAGGCTGTGGATAGGCAATTGTCCCTGTGGACAGGCTGTGCCCGAATCGAGAGGTTATGCGGCGATAGTGGGGAAGATAAGGTGGGTGAAAACTTGTCCCTTGATTTATCCCCAGCCTACCAACAAGACTGTGAGTCATGAGCCAACGTTTTCATCTTCATCTGCTTTCGGACTCCACAGGCGAGACGCTTGAAAACATTGCGAAGGCTGCGTTGGCGCAGTTTGATGGTGCCGAAAATGTCGTAAAGCATTTTTGGCCGATGGTCAGATCGGAAAGCCATCTCGACCGTATATTGCTCGACGTCGCGACCAACCCCGGCCTTGTCCTGTTCACATTGGTCAATCGTGACACACGGCGCAAGCTGGAAACACGATGCCGTGCGATGGGTTTGCCAGCGGTTGCCGCGCTTGATGCGGTGAGCGACGCCATGTCGAATATGCTTGGGCAAGAGGCCAAGGCACGCCCGGGCCGGCAGCATGCGATGGACGCGGCCTATTTTGCCCGCGTTGATGCTATCCAATTTACCATTGCCCATGACGACGGCATCAATGCGCAAAATTGGGAAGAGGCCGATATCGTCCTTGCTGGCGTGTCGCGGACATCCAAAACGCCCACCAGCATTTATCTGGCCAACCGTGGATATAAGACCGCCAATATCCCCATCGTCCCCGAAGCACCGCCGCCACCGATATTGTTTCAGTTGAAACACCCCATGGTGATTGGTCTTGTCACCAGCGCCGAACGACTGATTCAGGTACGGCGCAACCGATTGCTTTCGTTGAACCAGTCGCCCGACACCGATTATGTCGATGAGGAGAAGGTGAAGGCGGAAGTTGCGCATGCGCGGCGTATGTTTGCCGATAATGGCTGGCCTGTGCTGGATGTGACGCGGCGTTCGATTGAGGAAAGTGCCGCTGCGATCATCAATCTCTTCAATGAACGCGAACTGGCCGAGGCCGCAAAAACATGACCCTCATCCTCGCGTCACAAAGCGCCGGGCGGATTGCGATGTTGCGCGCTGCGGGTGTTGATGTTGATCCTTGCCCTGCGCTGGTTGATGAAGACAGCATCAAAACGGCGCTTACGCAATCGGGCGCTAAACCGCGCGATATTGCCGATGCACTTGCCGAAGCCAAGGCGCTCAAAATATCACGCAAACAACCGACCGCGATGGTACTTGGCTGTGACCAAATATTGGTGAGTGCCGACGGAAAAATCTTTGATAAGCCCCAAAACAAAGACGAAGCACGCGCACATCTCGCGGCATTGTTAGGCGCGTCGCACAGGCTGATAAGTGCAGCGGTTATATGCGAACAAGGAAAGCCGGTCTGGCGGATTGTCGACAGTGCGCAGATGACGATGCGCGCGCTCAGCGCCACATTTATCGACCAATATGTCGATACATATTGGGATGAAATACGGCATTGTGTGGGCTGCTATCGTATTGAAGCCGAAGGCGCGCAACTGTTTGCCAGCGTAAGTGGCAGCCAATTCACGATAATTGGCATGCCCTTACTCCCTATTCTTGACTATCTGCGGGTGAGAGGTCTTTTGCCGACATGACTATTTATGCCGAAGTTATCGGGCACCCGATTTCACATTCCAAATCACCGCTGATCCACGGCCATTGGCTGCGGCTTTTAGGCATATCGGGGGAATATCGGGCGCATGAGGTGTTGCCCGAAAATCTGGAGCAATATTTTGCGACCCGCGCCGCCGATGCCAATTGGCGCGGATGCAACATTACCATACCGCACAAGATTGCAGCGCTGGATTTTGTGCGCGACCCGGGGGACGTTCGTGCGTCTATCGGTGCCATTAACACGGTGTTTCGCAATGAATCGGGCGCTTTGGTTGCAACCAACACCGACGCAGGTGGCTTTTATGGCCCAATCGCAGATGTGCCTATCGCGGGTGAAACTGCAGTCGTCATTGGTGCTGGCGGTGCTGCACGTGCAGTGCTTTTTGCTTTGGCGCAGGCAGACGTTGGCGAAGTTGTTCTGGTCGCGCGCAATGCGTTGAAGGCTGCGGGTTTGCTGGCCCATTTTGGCCTGAAGGGTAAAGTGATTGGATTTGACGCACGCCTGCCCGATGCTGCCTTGCTCGTGAACGCAAGCCCGCTGGGTATGGTCGGGCAAGAAGCGCTTGATATCGACTTGTCGCCTTTGCCCGAACATGCGCTGGTCTATGATCTGGTATATGCGCCGATTGAAACACCATTGCTAAAGGCTGCGCGCGCACGTGATTTGGAAACGGTCGACGGGCTTGAAATGCTTGTGGGTCAGGCCGCCATCGCCTTTGAGTTATTCTTCGGTGTTGCCCCACCTGAAGACGGTGAAGATGAACTGCGCGCGTTGCTGTTGAAATGAAAAAGCCGCTCATCATCGGTCTCACAGGATCCATCGGCATGGGCAAATCTGCCGTGGCGGCGATGTTCGCTGATGAAGGCGTTCCTGTTTTTGATGCCGATGCTGCTGTACACGATATGCAAAAAGCAGGCGGCGAACTTGTCGCAGAGATTGAGGCTGCTTTTCCCGGAACAACCAGCGTGGATGGTGTGGATCGCAAGGCGTTGGGCGCGGCGGTTTTTGGCAATCGCGATCAGCTCGCAAAACTTGAATCGCTTATTCACCCTGCGGTGGCTGAACGCCGCAAAGCGTTTCTCGCAGGCCACAAAGATGCCGATATGGTCGTGTTCGATATACCCTTATTGTTTGAAAAGGGCGGACAAGCCGGCATTGATGTGACGGTGGTGGTATCTGCGCCCGCATCGGATCAACGCGCGCGTGTGCTGGCGCGGCCCGGCATGGTTCCCGAAAAATTCGAACAGATATTAAAGTTGCAAATGCCGGATGCCGACAAGCGCGCGCGCGCCGATTATGTCATTGATACCGGCCAGGATATTGCAGCTACGCGCGAAGATGTGCGCGCACTTGTCAAAAAGCTGTGCTTGGGTCTTGCATAAGCCCGTAAAGAGGCTCACATCTCATCATAGAATGCGTGAAATTATATTCGATACCGAAACGACTGGATTTGACCCCGCAACTGGGGATCGTATGGTCGAAATCGGCTGCATTGAAATGATCGGCCGGGTCATGACCGGCAATCACTATCACGCATATTTCAATCCGCTTCGTCCAATGCCCGCTGCCGCTGAGCAAGTGCACGGGCTTTCCGACCGCTTTTTGTCAGATAAGCCTGTTTTTGCGGACAAAGCAGATGAATTGCTCGCGTTTCTGGGTGACAGCCCCTTGGTCGCGCATAATGCCAGTTTCGACTTCGGCTTTTTAAACCATGAATTGCAATATTGCGGACGGACACCCATTTCTCTGGACCGCATGGTGGATACGGTCGCGCTGGCACGCGTTAAAAATCCTGGTGCCAAGCTGTCTCTGGATGCCTTGTGTACACGCTACGGAATCGACCGCAGCCACCGCGTCAAACATGGCGCTTTGTTGGACGCAGAGCTACTCGCGCAATTATATATTGAGCTAACCGGTGGTCGCCAGATTGGTCTTGGCCTCGCCGATAATGACATTTCTGATACCGCTTTGGCTCAAATGGACGTGAGCAGCGTTCAGACAACTAAAATTTTCCGGCCCGCGCGGGCGCATAGTGCTTCTTCAGAAGAATTGGCGCGACATGCGGACTTTATAGCAAAGATTAAGGACGCGCTCTGGCTCCAGACGGGGTCATCGCTTTAACAAAGGAGACAGGCATTGGATATCAGGGTTTCAGGACATCAGGTCGACACCGGTGAAGCACTCCAGACCCATGTGGAAACACGGCTTGGATCCATTGCTGAAAAATATTTCTCAAAAGCGATATCGGCGCATGCGACATTTGGACGCGCGCCACATGATGGCTTTACCAGCGACATTGTGATGCACGTGATGCAGGGCCTTGTCCTAAAGGGACGGGGAGAGGCGCAGGACGCGCATGTTGCTTTTGATCGTGCTGCCGAGCGTATCGAAAAGCAATTGCGCCGCTATATGCGCCGTCTGCAAGATCGCCATGTCCAGACCGCATATGCGGTGGCGCAGGAAGAAGCGGCCTATACGGTATTTGACGGCAGTGATGGCGAACTGGAGACAGCAGCCCCCGACGCACCAGTAATTGTCGCCGAGATGCGGACCGATATTCCTGAATCTACAGTGTCAGATGCCGTTATGTTGATGGATTTGCGCAATACGCCTGCGTTGTTATTCAAAAACACTGGAACTGGACGACATAATATGGTTTACCGCCGCGAAGACGGCACGATCGGTTGGGTTGAACCAAAATCCGCGCCATAAATACCGGTCACATTCGTTTAGTTTTCTTTACCAATTCAAATATTTAGGGATTGTGCTGCTCGCTGAAGCAGGCGCATTTGAAAGAAATATGATAAGACTTTCTACAAGGCTCGTTGAAGGGGCCGTTGCTGCTAACATGGTATGTTCGGGCAAATCCGACCTGCTTGCGCGCCTATCGGTGATTGCAGCCGAAAATTATTTTCTCGATTCCCATGCGGTGCTTGAAGGCATGGTGGAGCGTGAGCGACTTGGCCCGACGGGTTTTGGTGGCGGTACCGCGATTCCCCATTGCAAGGTGTCGGGCATTGATATGCCCGTTGCCGTATTTGCCCGGCTTTCAAAGCCCGTGCCCTATGATGCGGTGGATGATGAGCCCGTAGACCTTGTCTGCGCGCTGATTTCACCTGCACAAGACGGTGCGTCGCATTTGCGCGCATTGGCGGAAGTTTCCCGATTGTTTCGTGACGAGAAAATTCGCGCCCAGCTGCGCGGTGCGGCCGATTCTTCGGCCATGTTTGCTGTGTTGACCCTGTCCGAAGAGCGCGACGCTGCTTGATTGAACCGCGGCTTGCAACTGGCGTGCAGATTTCTGCCATGCGGCGATTGGCAGAGGCTGATGGCGGTTTTGCGACAGTTTTAAAAAAGGGCGATGCCACATCAGGCGCCATTCTGCTCATTGGGCAGATCCGCGGCGCAGAGCCGCGTTTGTATGATCGATATCCGTCATTGGACGGCAAAACCGTCTGGCAAAGCGTTGATTTGGGCGTTGAGTTGGCGGAAACAGGTGCTGCCGCCATCCAAAATTATTGGCAAAAACGCTCCGCCCGCGACCCAGATTTGTGGGTTTTTGAACTGGATGTCGCATCCGCTGCACGGTTGGACGGACTCTTGGCTGCGTTTAATTGACTTTGCTGCGGCGCATCATAAATGCGCGGACATCGAGTAGCGAAGGTTGTCGACCGGGAACGCAATTGGGGTGACCAGACAAACACGCGAGTCGGACGCAACAAAAGACGAATAAAAACATATATATAGCATTTCGTCCGCTGTTGTTGCCGCTTTATTGTACGTTTAATGTTGAAATTTTTTCGGGCTGCTTCTGTTGCGGCCGTGACGTTTACCCTGGCTTCAGCGGTCATTACTGCAGATGCCGGTTTCGCTTTTGGCAATACCCAAAGCACTGCCTTAAACGCGACCACCATATCAGTGGACGCTGCGCAAATCTCCGCTGATCAGGTCCAAGCAGACTTGGCAAAAAGCGGTAAGGTTACTGCGACCCTCGCCGACAATGGCGACATCATTTTCACTCCAGGCATCGGCGAACCTTCGAACATCGACGATAATGAAGCCATTGCGGCTTCATCGCTGTCCGACCTCGTGCGCCAACAAGACACCGACGAGTCGCTGAGCGATGAACAACGCTGCCTCGCGAGCGCGGTGTATTTCGAATCAAAGGGTGAATCCCTTACCGGACAGCTTGCCGTTGCGCGTGTCGTCATGGCGCGAGCCAAGTCCGGTCGTTTCCCCACCACATTATGCGGTGTGGTTTTCCAGAAAAGCCAATTTTCCTTTGTACGGGGCGGCGACATGCCACCGATCGCCATTGGCAGTGCCCATTGGCGGAATGCTGTCGCGATCAGCAAGATTGCGTTGGATGACCGTTGGGAAAGCCCAGTTGAAGGCGCCTTATACTTTCATGCGCGGCATGTGTCGCCGGGCTGGCGCTTAACGCGCCTTGGCAGCGTCGATAATCATATTTTCTATCGTTAAACGACGATGAAAGCAGACAATAAGGGCCCCGAAATGGGGCCTTTATTTTGTTCTTCTTTCGTTCTATTTGTGCGCAATGGACGCACACACTTCAATATTGCCGATTGGGGCCCCATCGGTTGCCCGCGGAACATCACGGCTGTTTCTGCGCAACCAGATTATGGTTCAATCGGAGGTAAGCCTTCGTAATGGGCGGCGCGCAGATCTTATGGGTCTGACGACCAAAGGCGAAATCATCATCGTCGAAATCAAATGTTCACGCGCTGATCTTTTGGGTGATCAGAAATGGCCCGAATATCTCGAATATTGCGACCGGTTTTTTTGGGCAGTGCCCGCAGGGTTTGATATCGGACCATTGCATGGCGAGGCGTTTATGCCCGAACGGGCCGGGCTGATCATCGCCGATGCCTATGACGCCGAAATAGCCCGCCCTGCGGCACTCGTCCCATTGGCCACCGCGCGGCGCAAAACCGAAACGCAACGGCTGGCACGGCTCGCCATGCGCCGCCTGATGGGGATTGCCGATCCTGACCCGATCCTTGCAGAAATCGAAGCCGAGTAAATTAACTCTTCTTCGGATTAAACCAGATCGGCGAAGAATATGCCCTCTCTTGCGCTTTCAATTCTGTACCGGGCAGCAGCTTTGCCCCGTAGCGCAAGGCGTCGAACAGCACCCATCGTGGCGTCGGAATTTCAATGACGCGCACATAATAAAAGGCGCGGATCGAAGGGTTAAACTCGGGATCCGTCCATATCGTCCGCAGTTCCGGGTCACCAATGCTGTTGGTGTAACTGGCCTTCGCGATATTGACGGTGTCACCGACGGGCGTCAGCTTGCCATTGGCGCCTTTGGTGCGCTTGTCGGCGTCGGACCAGACAACATCGAAGACTTTCTCTTGCAATGCGCCCGATGCGTTTACCCAGCCTTTGACGACCTGTACCCGATCAAGATTTGCACCCATCGGATCTTTCAGTGCAGAAATCATGAATTTCGGCGCGCCGCGGCCAGGTTTCAAATCTGCGCCCATGGGCACACCGCGCGCATAGCCGGCTTTAACCCAGTCGCGCGTGAATTCGTTTTCGGTGAAGTCCCAACCGCCAAAGAAACGCAATGTAATGCGCGGACCCGTGGTGGCATAAACCTCACGCCGCGTCATCGCATCGAAAATAGCAGCGCGCGTGTTGGCCGTGGCCCACACAGCGGCATATCCACCGGCGAGATAATGCCACCCCATACGGCCTTCACGGGTGCCCAGATTCTGGGGATCGCTGGCGCGTTTGCGGTTTGGCTCACCGCCAGAATGCTTGCCGAAGAAATTATTCTCATCGGCAGTAGCAAGGGCGGTATGGCTGTCGGTTGAACCGATTACGCCAAATTTATACGGATTCACGCCCGTGCGCGCCTCAATCGCAAGCCCGCGTTTCAACGCTTCACGAATATATTCGCCCGCATAATCCTGATTTTTCTTTTTTATCTGCATGGTCAGGTTGCCGACGTCCCAACCTGCTGTACCAAAGCCGGCAAATTCGTCATTTGGCGACAGGAATGGATGCGATTCGCTATCACCCTTAATCTGCGTGATTTCCGTCACCGGTTCGCGTGCTGCGCGCCGCCGTGCATATGCGGCGGTCATTGGTCCGCCATCTGGACCAACCAATTCGAACATCAGGCCATTGGAAAGGTTGCTGTTGTGCGGAATGGCCAACACCTTGCCGCCGGTGACCTTTTCATAATTGTCCATATAGTCCCACAGCTGGCTGACAGGTGTGTCGCCTTGCCCTGGATCATAAGGGAGAACCTTGTCGGTCCGGCTTTTGCCATCGCGGAACATGACGACACGGTGCAAATTGTTTCCGCTGGGCATCAACGTATATTCAAAGCCCATGAAGGCGGTGAACTTGCCCGGTTCATTATACCGCTCGACGAGCGAGCTGTGGCCTGTCCAGATGCTCGTCGACGTTTTCTTCTGCTTTACAGGGTTTGTCAGGGCGGCTGGCAAAGCATTGCGGCCAGCCAGATCGATCAGCTCTCCTGTCACGCGTTGCATGCCTTCCGGCCCCTTGTGCATTTCGTCATGCCAGCGTTTCAGGGTAGGGTCGCGGACAAGAAAGCCGGGTGCGTCATATAATGCTTTGGTCGCGCCCAAGCCGCCGGAGTGATCGGCAATCACCAGAAAGTCGAGTGGACGTTCCAGCTTCGCCTTCAGCCCGCCGGTAGAGGTGACTTCTTCACCGCGCGCAAAACGCAGCGCATCTTCTGGTCCCAATTTTACGCCAAAACCAAATGCGTCGATGGAATTTGCCGTATGCAAATGGGTGTCGCCCCATAACAGCTTATCAGCGGGACCCGAGGTCACTTCGTTATCGGATGCTGCTTGTGCGGTACGCGAATCATCCATGATGCTTTTTTCGCGATATTGCTGCCAACCATAGGTCAGTCCGGCGCCGACCGCGACAACAGCCACGGTGCCCAAAATGATGTTGCGCAGTTTTGCCATGATATATTCTCCCCCAAAGCCAAAAATGCGTTGGAAAATCGGGTAGGTCAAGTGCCGCGAAGCGGCCACAGAATGACGCTACGTCATGGGCTGCTTCATGCTCCAGACAAATGCAGATGGCCGCTGGTCGTCGAATTGGGATAGACCGATTTTCTGATGTTCGGCGCCGACCATGGATTCTGCACAATAGGTCCCGAACAATCGGTCCCATATCGACAAAGCAAAACCGAAATTACTTTTTTGTTCGGCAACAACCACGCTGTGGTGCACCAGATGCATGTCGGGTGTTACAAAAAATATGCGCAATATCTGGTCGATCTTTTTGGGTAGGCGGATGTTGCTGTGATTGAACAGCGCATTTGCATTGAGCCACACTTCAAATGCCAGCGCCACGGGCAGCGGCACGCCTAACAGGGCGACGATTGCAGATTTATAGAATGTCGACACGATCAATTCGAACGGATGAAAGCGCAGCGCGGTGGTGACATCAAGATCGCGGTCGCTGTGATGTACCGCGTGCATAGGCCAGAAAAATGCGAACCGGTGCATCGCAAGATGTTGCAGCCAGACGGCGAAATCGAGAACAACAAACGCCATCAGGGCGTCAGCCCAGACGGGCCAATCTAAAACGTGCAGCATTCCGAAGCGGTGGGTGTCCGCCCATGTCGCCGCCACACCGATAACGACGAAAAACGAGAGGATCCTGCCGACCACTGCGTTGGTTGCGAAGAATAAAGCATGCGTCCGCCATCGCGGATAGCGGCCCAAGACCAATGGACGGCGTGGCCAGATATATTCTGCACCGGCCAGAACAAAAAGCAGCAAAGCGGGGATGGCTATTGCATATATGCCAAGCCCCGCTTCGATCATCTTTTATGCGTCCGCCGTTTCCAAGAACGGATAGTCGGTATATCCTTCGGCGCCGGGTGCGTACCATGTCTTGAAATTGTCAGGGGTCAGTTCCGCCCCGGACCGCAGGCGTTCAACCAGATCAGGGTTGCTGATATAGGGACGGCCAAAGCTGATTGCGTCAGCCAAGCCAGATGCCAGATCTTCGTCCGCCAGCGCGCGCGTATATTCCTGGTTCAGCACCAACGGGCCTTTGAATATTTTGCGGATTTCAGGGGAAATGCGTGGCACATCGGTCTGCCCGAAATTGCCATAAGGCTTCACTTCGCGCAGTTCCAAAAAGGCGATGCCGATATCTTGCAATGCAGCAGCGGCAGCGGTGAACAACGGCACGGGATTGCTGTCATTTGCACCCTGTGTTTCGCCATTGGGCGACAGGCGTACAGAGGTGCGTTCCGAACCAATGGCGTCCACCACCGCTTGCGTGACTTCGCGCAACAGGCGGATACGGTTTTCGATTGCACCGCCATATGCATCGGTACGCAAATTGGTATTGTCGCGCAGAAACTGGTCAATCAAATACCCATTGGCGGCGTGAATCTGAACACCGTCAAAGCCGGCGGCCATCGCGTTTTTCGCAGCGTTGACATAATCCGATATAATGCGCGGAATTTCCGATGCCTCAAGTGCGCGCGCTTGCGTATATTCTTTTTTGCCTTCCGCGGTGTGCGCATAACCCGGCGCAGTCGTTGCGGATGCGGATACAGGCTGTGCGCCGCCCAAGAAGTCCGGGTGGACAAGCCGTCCCATATGCCACAGCTGCAATATGATCCGGCCATCGGCCTTGTGTACGGCTTCTGTCACTGGCTTCCACGCCGCGATCTGTGCATCTGACCAGATACCGGGCGCGGACGGCCATCCGAGACCTTCTTGGCTAATGCCGGTCGCTTCAGCGATAATCAGGCCAGCCGTGCTGCGCTGGCTGTAATATTCCGCCTTCAAATCCGACATGGGAACATGCCCTTCCTCACTGCGGCCGCGGGTCAGCGGCGCCATGAGGACTCGGTTGGGCGCGCTGATGGCGCCGAGTTGAATCGGATCAAACAAAGTTGCAGTCATGTAATATCCTGTCATTAAGCGTTTCTTTGCAGCCAAGATGCGGATGAAAGTTGCAAAATGCAACGGGGGTTTATGTCGCAGAAGATATTACATCAGCAACCGCCCAGCTTGCTTGCCTTTGCGGCACTGCTGGCGGGAAATATTGCGATCGCTTTTGGGCCATTGCTGGTGCGTTTTGCCGACAGCGGACCCATTGCGACCGGGTTCTGGCGACTGGCGCTGGCGACGCCATTTTTGTTTTTTGTCGGATATCGATTTGGTTTTCGTTTCTCGGCGCTTGGCAAATCAACAATCTGGCTTGCGACAATTGCAGGGCTGTTTTTCGGTGTTGATATCATCTTGTGGCATATTGGCATTTTCCAAACGAAAATGGCCAATGCGACATTATTTGCGAACTGCGCCAGCCTGATCCTTGTGGTTTACGGGATATTTGTCGCACGCAAAATGCCTAGCAAATGGGAAAGCGCGGCGGTGCTTTTTGCATTTGTGGGCGCTGCACTTTTAATGGGGCAAAGCCTTGATCTGTCCCCGCTGCATTTCCAGGGCGATATTTTATCGCTGGGTGCGGGCCTTACATACACGGTGTATCTGGTGCTGATGATGCGCGTGCGGCAGAATACGGAAAGCTGGGGCGCACTGGGCATGGCAAGCGCTGTTGCGGCGGTCATCTTGCTTTCCGCGTCGATTGTCGCGGGGGAGCAGGTTATTCCGACTGTGTGGTGGCCGGTACTGTTGCTTGCGTTCACGTCACAGTTTTTCGGGCAAGGGTGCCTGACCTATGCCTTGCCGCATTTCAGCCCGTTGGTGATTGGCTTGGCCTTGTTGTTTCAGCCTGCACTGTCGGCTGCGGCTGGGTGGCTTGCCTTTGGTGAAACGCTGACCGCAATGGATTTTACCGGCAGTGCGCTGGTGATGATTGCGCTCGTGCTGGTGCGCAAGCAATAGACCTTTTCTTGAGGGCGCCGAACGCCTACATATAGTTCATGTCTAAATCACCGCTTCCTGCCGACCCGACGCTCGACGAAATTCGCGCTGCGCTTGCCCCACTGATCGCGCGTAATGCGGGATTTGATGGCTGGTCTGACGCCGCTGTCCATGCGGCCGCTGATGAAGCGGGCGTGGACCGCGATGTCGCGAAACTTGCGTTCAAGGATAACGCTATCGACATGATTGATGCGTGGATCGACAGCATTGATTTGGAGCTTGCCCATCGTTTGACCGCCGAAAAACTTGCGGCGATGAAAATCCGTGACCGGATTACGGCATTGCTTTCAACGCGGCTGGAAATCATGGCGCCCGACCGCGAATCCCTGCGGCGCGCGATGGCGATCATGGCCATGCCGCAAAATCTGGTTCGCAGTGCAAAGATCGGCTGGCGATCTGCCGACCGGATGTGGCGTCTAGCCGGAGACACCGCGAGCGATTTCAACCATTATACCAAGCGCATGACATTATCGGCAGTGTATGCGAGCACGCTGAGTGTTTTCGTCAACGATGACAGCGACAATTTCGCCGATGCGCGGGCTTTCCTTGATCGTCGCATCGATAATGTGATGCAGTTTGAGAAGGTGAAGTTTCAGGCGAAACAGCGTCAGGAATATGTGCCAAGCCTTTCCCGCTTCATCGGCCGCCTGCGCTATCCGGCGCGTTAACGCAGATCGCTATTGATGTTATTGCGAGTCGGTTGCAAATAAGCGCCTGTGCAGCTTGACCATCTTCCATTGAACCGCGCCGCGGTTATTCGCGCCATCGATTGGGATGTTTTGCCCGATCAGGAAGGGCATCGCCTGCGTTCCCTTGGCTTTGAACCCGGGGTCACCATCGAAGCATTGCACAAGGGTATTTTGATGTGGCGTGACCCGCTTGCCGTGCGTGTTGGCCGAATGACCGTGGCCTTGCGCACCAATGTTGCATCGGCCATTGATTGCGAGCTTAAGCCATGACGCAAATGCCGCCTCTCGTTGCCCTTGTCGGAAACCCCAATGCCGGGAAAAGTGCGTTGTTTAATGCGCTGACCGGTGCACGGCAGAAGATTGCGAATTATCCCGGCGTCACGGTTGAGCGCAAATCGGGGCGGGCAACGTTTGACGACGGTCGGCCCGTTGAAATGATCGACTTGCCCGGCGCGTATAGCCTCGATCCCGATAGCCTTGATGAAGCCGTCACCCGCGATGTCGTGTTGGGAAATCTGGAGGGCCATCGTCGCCCGGACGCGCTTGTGATCGTGCTGGATGCCGGCAATCTTGATAACCATCTGCGCTTTGCGCTCGAGCTGATTGCGCAAGGCCTGCCGACGGTGGTCGCGTTGAACATGGTCGATCTTGCCGAGCGCGATGGCTTGCAACTGGATGCAGATAAGCTCGCCCGCGCATTGGGTGTGCCCGTTATAGAAACGGTGGCGGTACGCCGTCGTGGTCTCGCGCCGTTGATGGCGCAGCTTGAACGCACACTCAAAACGCCGCGGCCTTCGGTCGAGCCAGTTGCGGTATCGTTCGGCGCGAAGAATCAGCAGGCACGCGACATTGCGCGCTCGGTGATTGTCAGCGAGAGCGCTGGTCGCCAGTGGACGCGCAGGCTCGATTCTATATTGCTGCACCCGGTCGGCGGCGTGGTCATTCTGCTCGCTTTGTTGTTCCTTATGTTTCAGGCGGTGTACGGCTGGTCTGAGGCACCAATTGGTTGGATTGAAAGCGGCTTTGCCCTGTTAAGCGAAGCGATTACGGGCGCATTGCCTGATGGATTATTTCGGTCATTCTTGACCGATGGCGTCATTGCGGGCGTGGGGTCGGTGGTCGTCTTCCTTCCGCAGATTTTGATCCTGTTCCTGTTCATTTTGCTGCTTGAGGCATCGGGTTATATGACGCGCGCTGCCTTCGTTATGGACCGGGTTATGGCGGCGGTGGGTCTTTCGGGGCACAGCTTCATTCCGCTTTTATCGTCCTTCGCCTGCGCGATTCCAGGCATCATGGCGACGCGCACGATCATGGATCAGAAGGAACGGCTGGCGACCATATTGATCGCGCCGTTGATGACCTGCTCGGCGCGGCTGCCGGTATATACGGTCATCATTGGGGCATTCATTCCTTCAAATACTGTTGGGCCGGGCATCGGGTTGCAGGGCCTTGTTCTCTTTGGCCTGTATATCGCGGGCATATTGGGTGCGATGCTGGCCGCGTCCGTCATCCAGCGCTTTGTTACGCAAAGCCGGACGAGCAGCTTCCTTATCGAAATGCCGCGTTATCAATGGCCGCGCTTGCGTGATATTGCGCTGAACCTGTGGCAGCGGGCGTGGGTGTTTCTGCGCCGCGCAGGCACGATTATTTTTGCGGCGACCATCATATTGTGGGCGCTTTTAAGCTTTCCCAAGGCACCAGAGGGCAGCGGCATTTCGCAAGTGGAATATTCGGTCGCTGGCCGCATTGCCGACGGGCTCGAACCGATTGTCCGGCCAATTGGCTTCAATCATGACATTGCCCTCGCGCTCATTCCCGCGATGGCTGCGCGCGAGGTGGCCGTCTCCGCATTGGCCACGGTCTATGCCATTGATGCGGCAGATGAAGATGTGGCGGCGTCCAGTCTTGGTCCCAAGCTGGCGGCGGACTGGTCACTTGCGACAGCCTTGGCCTTTCTTGCATGGTTCGTCTTCGCGCCGCAGTGCATTTCCACCATTGCGGTGACGCGCCGCGAAACTAATGGATGGAAATGGCCAATCTTCATGGTCACCTATCTTTTTGCGCTGGCATATGCCGCCGCTGGCATAACATATTGGACAGCGCGGTCCTTCGGCTTATAGCAAGTTCACAAGATCATTTGATTAGAGGGCAGGAACATGGCGGGAAGCGTCAATAAAGTTATCATCGTGGGCAATTTGGGTGCGGATCCCGAAGTCAAATCCTTCCAGAACGGTGGACGCATTTGCAATCTGCGGATCGCGACGTCGGAAGACTGGAAAGACCGCACGACGGGCGAGAAAAAAGAACGCACCGAATGGCATAGCGTCGTTTTGAACTCCGACGGCCTTGTGGGCGTGGCCGAACGTTTCCTGAAAAAAGGCAGCAAGGTTTACATCGAAGGCCAATTGCGCACCCGCAAATGGCAGGATGCTTCGGGTAACGACCGTTACACAACCGAAGTGTCGGTTGCCGGCTTTGATGGCAAGCTGGTCATGCTGGATGGTCCAAAGGGCGGATCAGGTGGCGGCGATGGCTGGAGCGGCGGCGCATCTGGCGGCGGTTCCTCAGGCGGATCATCCGGTGGTAACAATTGGGGCGCCGGTGGCGGCGGCGGCGGAAGTTCTTCCGGTTTTGGCGGCGGTGACTTCGACAATGACCTCGACGACGACGTTCCGTTTTGATCGCTAGCCAGCGGCCAATAGCAGTAACAGATTGAACAGGGGCCAAAATGAAAAAAGCAGTTTTGGCTCTTGTCCTGATTGGCGCGATTGCGGCCTATTTTATTTTTGATTTGGGCCAATATTTAAGCCTCGAGAATTTCAAAGCCAGTCAGGCAGACATTGTCGCGGCAACGGATGCAAACCCGGCTTTGTATATCGCCGGGTTTTTCCTCCTTTATGTCGCGGTGACGGGATTATCGATTCCAGGCGCTGCGATCATGAGCTTGGTCGCCGGCGCTTTGTTTGGCGTTGTCGTTGGCACGCTGATTGTATCCTTTGCATCAACGATGGGCGCAACATTGGCGTTTCTCAGTTCGCGTTATTTGCTGCGCGATTGGGTGCAGGGCAAATTCGGCGAACGCTTGCGCGCGGTTGATGACGGACTTGAAAAAGACGGCGCATTTTATTTGTTCACGCTGCGTTTGATTCCGGTATTTCCGTTCTTCGTCATCAATCTGCTGATGGGTTTGACGCGGATTAAAACCGGCACATTCTTTTGGGTCAGCCAGATCGGTATGTTGCCCGCGACCATCGTGTTCGTGAATGCGGGCACCCAGATCAGCCGCATAGAAAGCACCGCCGGCTTGTTGTCGCCCACACTCATTGCCTCATTCGTGGCGCTGGCGTTCTTCCCCTGGGCGGCAAAGGGCATTGTAGCGGTGGTAAAGCGCAGCCGTGGTTAAACATTGGCAAAAGCCGAAGCGGTTTGACCGCAACCTCATTGTCATTGGTGCCGGATCGGCGGGCTTGGTCTCGGCCTACATCGCGGCAATGGTCAAAGCGAAAGTGACCTTGGTCGAAGCGCATGACATGGGCGGCGATTGCCTGAACACCGGATGTGTCCCGTCCAAGGCGCTGATCAAAAGCGCAAAGGTTGCGCATCAGGTTGCGGACTCGGCCCGCTTTGGCATTCAGGGCGGCGCGCCCGTGATTGACTTCCCTGCAGTCATGCGCCGCGTCCGCGATGTCATTGCCGCGATTGAACTACATGATAGCGTTGAACGCTTCACGGGTCTCGGTGTCGATTGCGTGAAGGGCTATGCGCGCTTTGTTGATCCGTGGACTATCGAAATTGATGGCGCACGCCAGTTAACCGCAAAATCCTTCATCATCGCCACGGGCGCAGCGCCGTTCGTCCCGCCGCTACCGGGCGTGGAGGATAGCGGCTATCTGACAAGCGAGAGTTTGTGGGATGTCATGGCGGACCGGCCAAATGCGCCCAACCGTCTGGTGATTTTGGGTGGCGGTCCCATTGGCTGCGAACTTGCACAGGCATTTCAGCGTTTGGGGTCAAAAGTGACCATCGTCGAAATGGCGGATCGGTTGCTGCTGAAAGAGGATGCCGATGCCGCTGCATTGGTGACCGCACGATTGCAGGCAGAAGGCGTGATCATTCACACCGCCCACCGCGCACTGCGGTTCGCGTCTGGAAAAACTCTGGTCGTAGAAGGGCCGCAGGGTGAAAAATCGATAGCCTATGATGACATCATCATTGCCGTCGGTCGCAAGCCGCGGGTGTCCGGCTTTGGCCTCGAAGAATTGGGGTTGGTTGTGGGTGGCCAGCTTCAGAATGATGATTTTCTGCGCACGAACATGCCGCACATATACTGTGCCGGCGACGTTGCCGGACGCCAGCAGCTGACGCACGGCGGCAGTCATGAGGCATGGTATGCCAGCGTGAATGCACTGGCGCGGCCGTTCAAAAAATACCGTACCGATTACCGCGTTCTGCCGCGTGTCACCTATACCGAACCCGAATTGGCGACGGTCGGCTTGACCGAAGTGGACGCGCGCGCGCAAGGCCTGTCGTTCGATGTCACGCGGTACGATCTTGATGATCTCGACCGCGCGATTGCAGAAAGCGAAGCCCATGGCTTTGTCAAAATTCTGACCGCCAAAGGCAGTGACCGCATTTTGGGCGCAACGATCATTGGTCAAAATGCAGGCGAAATTCTCGCCGAAGTCACCTTTGCGATGAAGCATAAAATGGGGCTGCGCAAAATCCTGCAGACCATTCACCCCTACCCAACATGGGCTGAGGCGAACAAATATGCGGCAGGTCAGTTCGGCTTGGCGCGCAAGCCCGAAGCACTGCTGAAATGGGCCGAGCGTTGGTTCCGGTGGCAGCGCGGTTAGCGGAAGCTTCTTGCCGCGAACGCAACGCGCTGGGCAACGGTCAGTATACACAAGGCCGCAAATATTAGCGCCAATGTCGGGAAAAATGCCGGGAACAGGCAGAATAGCAAAAAGAATGCGATGGTCTCCCCGCCCTCCATCAACCCAGTGGAATAAATAAATGCTTTGGGGCCGTGCGCACCGTCATCATCATTGCGCCGCGCGGCGATTGCGGCATATCCGAGAAAGCTCACTGCCGTCAGGGTGAAGCTCGCCACCAGTGCGAGCGCAGGCATGTGATTGTCCGCGCTTAGCATGCCGAACGCGACGGGGACCGAAACGTAGAACAGAAAGTCACACAGCGAATCCAAATATCCGCCAAAGTCCGTCGGCCCGTTGATTCGGGCAATCGCGCCATCAAGGCCGTCAAAAAGGCGATTTAGGACGATGCACATTAATGCAGCCGTATAATCCGCCTGCGTGATGAAAAACGCGGCGCCAAGGCCGATGGTAGCACCGGTGATGGTCAGCGCATTTGCCGAAAACCGCGCGGCTGCCAGCACGCGCGCGACGCGGAACAGCGCCGGGTCGACCAGTCGGCGCAGCGCCACATCAAACATGGCGCAGCACCATCATTTTTTCGCCAGCAAGTCCTTCAATCCAGCGAGCGCACCCACTGGAGCGACGTCCTCTTCGCTTTTGACACCCGCAGCCCGCAAAATTTTCTCTGCCTCGGGGCTGCGCGGATAGGGATTGAGCGCGAGACCCATTGACTGGGCAACCGCCTCACCCAAATCAATGGTCTGGCCATCGTGGAACATCGTGTCGCAATCTTCGGGGGCGAGTTCGAGTTCCACTTCGCCATTTGATGTGGGTTCAGCAATAAATTGGATATGGATGGCCTCGTCCAATTTCGCAGGAACGGGATCATGCGTTGCGATGCAAAATTGCGCGAGGTTCGCCGTGAAGCGTCCGGTTGCAATCACAGCGTCCGCTTCATGCTGCAACGAAATTTCAGCCTCAAGATTGTCTAACGCCGCCAGATCAAACCGCGCCATCAGGCCATTGCGTGCTGCCTCATCCGCCGAAAGCCGAAGGTTGCGGCTGTGGTTTCCAACTTCAGAGATCTTGACGACATGGCTGAACTCGTTGGTGGTCACCACTTTGCTTCACCTTCAACGATCATATCGGGCAATTGCGCCCCCAATGCACGTTCGACATCCAACAAAGCTTGGCGGGTATGCGCAAGCGCGCCAGCTTCGGGGGCTACACCCCGGTAAATGTTGCGCACGATTGCTTCATCAAGCTCCGCCGTATCGGACAAAGCCGAGCGCAGCGCGCCGAGGCGGCCGCCGACCGCGCTCATAATCTGGCCAATATGTTTGCCAACAATCATATCGCCGATGCCAACCTCACGCAGCTGCCCATCCATATCGTCGACAAACACTTCGGTAAGGCGCGCCATGTCGAGTGCGCAATCACCGCTGTCCTCAAGCCGCAGCAGAACCAGCGACAATATAGAGGCAACCATATCGAAGCGTCCGTCAATGCTGTCCGGAACCTGCCCCTCGATATACCAATGCGGCTCACGCGCTTTGGCCACGATCTGATTGTACAATGGAATCAGCTTAAGCTTGGGGTCGGGTTCCCCTTTCCCGAAAAGTCTTTTCAATAATGTCATTTTGACGCGTTTTCATCCTTACTCATCGGGCATTCATCTGGGATTGCATATTGATATTGCGCCTTAAGGATGCAATGGCAAAGGCCCAACTTTAGTGGATTAGCGGAGAAGTTTATGCGCGCGACGCAAATTGCAGGTTTTGCAGCATTATTGGCCGCTATGACATTGGCGTCTGGCTGCACCCGCCTTCGTTCGCATCAGGGCTATATTGGTGACCAGACCTTGCTGAACGCTATCCAGCCCGGCGTCGACAATAAGGAATCGGTTCAGGCATCACTTGGCCGCCCGACATTTGTGGGTCAGTTCGATCAAAACGACTGGTATTATTATTCACGCGACGCAAAGCAGCTGGCGTTCTCGCAGCCTAAGGCAGATTCGCAATATGTGCTGAAAGTCCGGTTTGACCCTGCCGGAAATGTCGCCTCGGTCACGCAAACGGGCAAAGAACTCATTTCAAAAATCAGCCCTGAAGGCGACAAAACGCCAACACTTGGCCGCAACACCAGCTTCTTTGAAGAAATCTTTGGCAATATCGGTTCTGTGGGCGCAGGCACTGGCCAAGGCGCGACGCCGAACAGCCCGAACTAATTCTGACGTAACGTCACGATATTGGAAAAGGCGGGGACCATCGCCCCCGCTATCCTGTCGCTTATTCAGTGACACCTGCCGCAGCAAGTACGGCCAAGGTCACCAAGTCGCTGGTGCTTGATGCCATGGTGGCCACCTGCACCTGACGCTCGATACCCAGCAGCATGGGGCCGATGACTTGGTCCCCGCCCAATTCGCGCAGTAGCTTTGCCGACAGGTTTGCCGATTGCAGACCGGGCATGACAAGCACGTTGGCTGGTCCGGACAAACGGCAGAACGGATAGTTTTTCATCAACGCTGGGTTGAGTGCAACATCCGGCGGCATGTCGCCTTCATATTCGAAGTCGGGACGGCGGGCATCCAATATGGCGACAGCATCGCGGATATTATTGAGCCAGTTTCCAGCCGGATTGCCGAAGGTTGAGAATGACAGGAACGCCACGCGTGGAACATGGCCCATGCGGCGGGCAACGCCAGCGGTTTTCTCGGCAATATGGGCAAGTTCTTCAGCTGTCGGGCGTTCGTTGACCGTGGTGTCGGCGATAAACACCGTATGTGTTTTACCGACCATCACGTGAATGCCAAACGGTGTCGCACCCTTCTTGGCATCAAGCACACGGCGCAACTCGCGCAGGGTTTGTCCAAAGGTGCGTGTGACGCCCGTGATCATCGCGTCGGCTTGGTCCATCTGCAGCAGCAGTGCGCCAAAGATATTGCGGTCGCGGTTGACCATCCGCTGAATATCGCGGCGCAGATACCCGCGACGCTGCAAGCGGCCATATAACCGGTCGACCATTTTCTCGACCAGTGGACTTTGGGCGCTGTTATGGATTTCATACTCGTCCGGATTGGCGCCGAGACCGATCAGTTTTTCGGTAACGCGCGCATCGCGTCCGACTAGCACGGGAACACCATAGCCATCTTGTTTGAACTGAACGGCGGCGCGCAACACGACATCTTCTTCGGCTTCCGCAAAAATGACGCGCTTTGGTTTTGCCCGTGCCGCTTCATAGACTTGGGTCAGAACGGATGTTGTCGGGTTTTGACGCGCGCGCAGGCTCGCGCGGTAGGCGTTCATATCGGCAATCGGTTTTTGCGCGACGCCTGAATCCATTGCTGCCTTTGCCACGGCCGAGGCGACGATTTCCATAAGGCGCGGGTCGAATGGCGACGGGATGATATAATCACGGCCGAATTTGTGCATGATGCCGCCATAGGCAGCCGCCACTTCTTCGGGCACGGTTTCACGCGCCAATTGTGCCAAGGCATGCGATGCCGCAATCTTCATGGGCTCGTTGATCGTCGTGGCGCGCACGTCGAGCGCCCCGCGGAACAGGAAGGGGAAGCACAGGACATTGTTGACCTGATTTGGAAAATCCGACCGTCCCGTCGCAATGATCGCATCGGGCCGCGCGGCGCGCGCCACAGGTGGCGAGATTTCGGGATCGGGGTTCGCCATGGCAAAAATGATTGGCTCAGGCGCCATCGATTTCACCATATCGGCGCTCAACGCATTGGCGGCGGAAAGGCCAAGGAAAACATCTGCGCCGACGATCGCTTCTGCCAAGGTGCGCGTAGTCGTTTTTGCGGCATGCGCCGATTTCCACTGGTCCATGCCTTCCGTACGGCCCTGATAAATCACGCCCGAACGGTCGCACATAATGACATTGTCATGCGGTACACCCATGCCTTTTATTAGCTCGGTGCAGGCAATCGCCGCTGCACCCGCGCCATTGCAGACGACCTTAATATCTTTCAACGAACGGCCCGTAAGCTCACATGCATTGATCAATCCTGCCGCCGCGATGATCGCGGTGCCGTGCTGGTCATCATGAAAAACCGGAATGTTCATCCGCTCTTTCAACGTCTGTTCAATGATGAAGCAATCAGGCGCGGCGATATCTTCCAGATTGATGCCGCCAAAGGTCGGCTCAAGAAGTTCGACCGCATCAATGAAACGCTGCGCATCTTCGGTCTTCACCTCGATATCGATCGAATCGACATCGGCGAAGCGTTTGAACAGCACCGCCTTGCCTTCCATCACCGGCTTGGATGCCAATGCACCCAAATTGCCCATCCCCAATATGGCGGTGCCATTTGAGATAACCGCGACGAGATTACCCTTCGCAGTATAATCATAGGCCGTTGCCGGGTCGTCATAAATGGCCTGCACCGGCACGGCGACACCCGGTGAATATGCCAGGGACAAATCACGTTGCGTCGCCATTGGTTTGGTCGCCACGATTTCGATTTTCCCCGGGCGGCCTTGGGAATGAAAATCCAAGGCTTCCTGAGCTGTAATCTGGACGTCGCTATCGTTCATTTTGGGGCCTGACCGTATTTTATAATTTAAAGTGCCCTAACGTGGTGGTGCCGCTAGGGCAAGCATTGCCCCGCAGGAACGGCTCCGCTATCGCGTTGCCCATGACGGGGACAATGAAAGCAACATCGGGACCGACACCAATGATGGTGCAGTATCTCGCGCTGAAGGCGAAGGCCGAAGATTGCCTGTTGTTCTACCGCATGGGCGACTTTTTTGAGCTCTTCTTTGACGATGCGCGCGCGGCCGCTGCAACGTTGGATATCGCGCTGACATCGCGCGGCGAACATGATGGCAGGCCCATTCCGATGTGCGGCGTGCCGGTGCATGCAGCCGAAGGCTATCTGGCGCGGCTCATTAAGGCAGGGCACCGCGTTGCGATTGCGGAGCAAACCGAAAGCCCCGAAGATGCCAAGGCGCGCGGCGGTTCAAAGACATTAGTATCGCGCGACATCGTCCGGTTCGTGACGGCAGGAACGTTGACGGAGGACAGCTTGCTAGACAGCTGGACTTCCAACATGCTCGTCGCGGTCGCGCCGGTGGGTGACGAATATGGTCTGGCCGCCGCAGATATTTCGACAGGCTATTTCGAACTCGTCACCGTTGCGGCGAGCGCACTTGAAGCGGAGCTTGCACGCCTTTCCGCAAGTGAATTGGTCGTTCCGGATGGTTTGGCGCAACAACTTACGGGCGCAATCATTCGTCCGCGCGCTGACTTTGAAAGCATCGTCGGCGGCGATGTGTTGAAGCAGCATTTTGCCCTTTCGACCTTGGACGCCATCGGTGCGGTCACGCGGGCTGAGCAGGCTGCCGCTGGCGGGCTCATCGCCTATCTGGCGCATGTCGGGCAGGGCAACATGCCCTTTCTTAAGCTGCCGGTCCGGCGTGAAGTGCATGCCCATTTGCTGATTGACCAAGCAACGCGCGATAGCCTGGAAATCAGCGCAGCGAACAAAGGCGCACGCGCCGGATCATTACTGGCCGAGGTGGATCGCACGATAACGGGTGCCGGCGCACGCCAGCTGGCGTCGGACCTGTCTGCGCCGCTGATGGACCAAAGCATCATCGAAGCGCGCTTGTCGCTGGTACAGTGGTTCCATGACGCGCCCTTGACCCGCGATGCCGTCCGGTCCGCTTTGCGGCAATTGCCCGATATCGCCCGCGCATTAGGCCGTGTTGTTGCCGGACGCGGCAGTCCACGTGACTTAGGGCAAATCCGCGATGGGTTGGATGCGGCGCGCCATCTGCGGGAGCGATTGGGCGCCATGGCCGACCGCCCCCAATTGCTCGACCAATTGCTGCCGATGTTGGATGGCCACGGCCATATGGTGGACATACTCAGCCGTGCGCTTGTGACCTCCCCGCCCACTGATACGGCGCAGGGCGGCTATATCGCCGAAGGCTATGATGCGGCGTTGGACGTGCTGCGTTCGGCTGGCCGCGACGGGCGGCAGGCGATTGCCCAATTGGAGGCGCGCTATCGCGATTCGACCGGCGTGGCTGCGCTCAAGATCCGGCATAATGCTGTTCTTGGATATTTTGTCGAAGTACCCGCAAAGCATGGCGATGCACTCATGGCGGCCGGCTCAGGTTTTGCGCACCGGCAAACGATGGCCGGCGCTGTCCGTTTCAACTCGCCGGAGCTTCATGAAGAGGCCATGCGCATCACACAGGCCAGTGGACACGCTTTGGCTGCTGAAGCCGCGCATTTAGAAGAGCTGACCGCAATTGTGCTCGCGCGGCGGGATGCAATCGCCGCCAGCGCCGACGCCTTGGCGCGGATCGATGTATCGGCTGCGCTGGCGGAACGGGCTGCAGAGGGCAATTGGTGCCGTCCATCTTTTGTCAGCCACCCATGCCTTGAAATCGAAGGCGGCCGACATCCGGTGGTCGAAAGCGCGCTGGCGAAATCGGGCGACCGGTTCATTGCCAATGATTGCAAGTTGTCTCCTGATAAGCGGCTGTGGTTGGTCAGCGGTCCCAATATGGGCGGTAAATCGACCTTCCTGCGGCAGAATGCGTTGATCGTTTTACTGGCACAGGCGGGAAGCTATGTTCCTGCGACATCGGCCAAGCTTGGTCTTGTTGACCGTCTTTTCAGCCGCGTTGGCGCATCGGATAATCTTGCGCGCGGGCGGTCGACCTTCATGGTCGAAATGGTCGAAACGGCGGCCATTCTTGCGCAGGCAACTGAACGCAGCTTTGTGATTTTGGACGAGGTTGGGCGCGGCACATCGACTTATGACGGCCTTGCCATTGCATGGGCGGTGGTGGAGGGCATTCACGAAACCAATCGCTGCCGATGCCTGTTCGCAACGCATTATCACGAACTGACCCGCCTGTCGGACAGCCTCGATGCGTTGTCGCTGCACCATGTCCGCGCCAAGGAGTATAAGGGCGACCTTGTCTTGCTCCACGAGCTTGGCGATGGTCCCGCCGACCGCAGCTACGGTATCGCAGTGGCAAAGCTTGCCGGTCTTCCGCCGCAAGTCGTTGCGCGGGCAAAGACCGTGCTGGAGAAGCTCGAAAAAGGCCGCGCGGAAACCGGCGGCTTGGCCGCGGGTCTCGGCGACCTGCCATTGTTCAGTGCCGCGCTCGACGCTGCCGAAGCCAAGGTTGATGCCTTGCGGGAAAAGCTGACTGGCCTTGATATCGACGCACTTAGCCCGCGGGCTGCGCTTGATCTGCTCTATGAATTAAAGCGGGCAGCTGGCGAAAGTTAATTAGCCCAACGACAGGAACAAACCCGCCAGCGCCGCGCTCATCAGGTTCGAAAGCGATCCGGCAGCGAGCGCCTTCAAGCCCAGTTTAGCAATCATGGGCCGCTGGTTTGGCGCAAGGCTTCCCGTCACGGCCATTTGAATGGCAATTGAACTGAAATTGGCAAATCCGCATAACGCGAAGGTAACGATGCCGACCGTTGGTGCGGAAAGTTCTTTCAGTGCGCCCAAATCAATGAAGGCGACGAATTCGTTCAGAACGATTTTGGTCCCGAACAGGCCACCAGCCTGAATCGCTTCATGCCATGGCACACCCAGAAGGAACATTACGGGTGCAAAGGCATAGCCGACAATTTGCTGGAAACTCAGGTCAGGCTGACCAACCCAGCCACCGATGCCGCCCAATATGCCGTTGGCCAGCGCAACCAACGCAACGAAAGCAAGGACCATCGCGCCGACTGCCACCGCCAGCTTAACGCCGGTTTGTGCGCCCTGTGCAGCAGCCATGATAATGTTGGCGGGCTTTTCTTCGCCATCATCATGGACCATGACCGGTTCATCATCAGGGTGCGGGTTCGCGAGCGCAGGATCGCCCTCGGCCAGCACCACTGCGGGCATGTCGGGCATCATCAGCTTCGCCATCAAAATGCCGCCCGGTGCGGACATGAACGCTGCTGCGAGCAGATAATCGATGCGGATGCCCATGGATGCGTAAGCGGCCAATATGGTTCCGGCAACGCCCGCCATGCCCACGGTCATGACGCAGAAAAGCTGTTCCGGTTTCAAATTGGCCAGATAGGGGCGGATGACAAGTGGCGATTCCGACTGGCCCACGAAAATATTGGCGGCAGCGCACAGGCTTTCGACTTTTGAAATGCCGGTAATCTTTTGCAAACCACCACCGATCCAGCGGATGACATATTGCATGATGCCCAGATAATAGAGGATCGAGATCAGCGACGCAAAGAAGATGATGACGGGAAGCGCCGCAATCGCAAAGCTGTTGCCGCCGATTTCGGGAGAGGCGAGCGGGCCAAAAATAAACTGCGTGCCCTTCGCTGAATAGCCGAGCAGGTTCGAAACGCCGGTAGATGCGGCATTGAGCGCGACCTTACCCCATGAGGTGTAGAGGACGAGGGCAGCGACGCTGGCCTGCAAGGCAAAGGCTGCGCCAACCACGCGGAACTTGATGGCGCGCCGGTTTGACGAGAGCAAAATGGCGATCGCGAGAATGACGATCATCCCTGCAAGGCTCAATAAAATATGCATAAAGTCCCCAACCCCGATGTATTGCCGCGATACCTAGCGCCATCGTTGGCCTTGCGCCAATAAAATTAGACGCTAGTCAGTTTCTCATGACTGACCAGACCACATCCGGCGTATCATTAAGCGCCATTCCGCGCTCCTTGTTTGTTTTTGCCATCTTCTATGGGGGCATGGTCCCCTTGGGCGGATTTTTAGGTGCGAAGCAGGTTGCGATTGGGCCGCTTGCCGTTGAAGCGGGGATTTTTCCGTTTCTGACGCTGATCGCGGTTTCAAGTGCCATTGCCGAAATGCATGGACGCGCCATCGCTGACCGTTTGGTGCGTTATGGTTTTGTGCCTTTGTTCATTGCGATTGGTCTTGCCTATTTCGTTCTTCAGTTGCCGACCGATCCTGAAATGTATGAACCCGCCAAAGAAGCCTTTCCGGTCATCGTCGGCCAAAGCGGGCGGATGATGGCAGCGGGCATCCTCGCTTATGGCGTATCGGTGTCGTTGAATGTCTGGTTGTTTGCGCGGCTGAAAGGCACGTCGGGCAAGTTCCTTGCGGTTCGTGGTTTTGTCGCCGCTGCCTTGTCGCAGATTGTCGACACGCTGATCTTCATCACCGTGTCCTTCTATGGCGTGCGCCCTATCGCTGATCTGATGGTTGGGCAGATGATTGCCAAAATTGTCCTGTCGGCGGTCATGGTGCCGCTGGTCATTGCTCTGGTCGTCCGTATCGGCCGCAAACTTGACGCAGAAGGCGCAGCATGACGATTAATCCCGCCAACCTAGCCAAAGCCGAAACGCTTACCGAGGCTCTGCCTTATTTGCAGCGTTATGCGGGCAAGACATTTGTCGTAAAATATGGCGGTCATGCGATGGGCGATGCTGGTCTGGCGCGCGATTTCGCCGATGATGTCGTGTTGTTAAAAGCCGTCGGCATTAACCCTGTCGTCGTCCATGGCGGCGGCCCGCAAATCGGTGCTATGCTCAAAAAATTGGGTGTGGAAAGCCAGTTTGTCGACGGTTTGCGCGTCACCGACGCTGAAACGGCGAAGATCGCCGAAATGGTGCTTTCGGGGGCCATAAATAAGGAACTGGTCGGCTGGATCAACGCTGCGGGTGGTAAAGCGCTTGGCATATCCGGCAAAGACGGCGGCTTTGTTACCGCAACGAAGGTGCAGCGGACGCAGAAAGACCCGGACAGCCATATCGAACGCAATATCGATTTGGGCTTTGTTGGCGAACCGACGACGGTCGACCGCAGCGTCATTGATACGATCAGCGCCGCGGGCATGATTCCGGTCATTGCGCCCATTGGCGTTGGCGCAGACGGGCATACGTACAATATCAACGCCGACACCATGGCGGGCGCGGTGGCAAGTGCGCTTGGTGCGTCGCGGTTGTTCCTTTTGACCGATGTTGCCGGCGTGCTCGACAAATCGGGCGAGCTGCTGACCGATCTGGATCCTGCGGCGATTGCCAAGCTGCAAAGCGACGGCACGATTAGCGGCGGCATGATTCCCAAAATTCAGACCTGCGTTGATGCGGTGGAATCGGGCGTGGACGCAGCGGTTATTCTCGACGGGCGCACGAGCCACGCGATGTTGATCGAAATGTTCACCGTGAAAGGTGCAGGCACGCTTATTCATAAGTGAAACAGGCCATCACTGTTTTAGGGTGTTGATACAGCGCCTTGGCTCGGCTAATTGCCAACGCCAGACCTATCCGGAGAATATCATGCTTCTCGCGCTCATTTCCATTATTGGCTATCTGATGACGATCCTGTCGACGGTTGTCATCGTTCAGTTCATTTTGAGCCTGCTCATCGCGTTTAACGTCGTCAGCCTTTCGAACAATATCGTCTCGTCAATCTGGCAAGCGTTGAATGTCATTCTTGACCCGTTTTTAAGGCCCATCCGCAAAATCCTGCCTGACACCGGCATGATTGATTTTTCGCCAATGGTGTTGCTGATCGGTCTGCGCATTCTGCAGATGCTCCTGATGGGCCTTGCCAGTGATATCTCAATGGCGGGCATGTGAGCACTGCTATGATCATTGACGGCAAAGGCTTTGCAGCCAATTTGCGCGAACGGATCGCAGCTTTAGTCCCTGATTTTGTAACCAAAACAGGCAGAAGCCCCGGTCTCGCGGTTGTGTTGGTGGGCGAAGACCCCGCGAGCCAAGTCTATGTCGGGTCCAAGAAAAAGGCGACGGTCGAAGCTGGAATGAAAAGCTTTGAACATAAGTTGTCGGCTTCGGTTTCGCAGGATGAACTGATCGCATTGGTCGAAACACTCAATGCCGATCCGGCTGTTGATGGCATTCTGGTTCAGTTGCCCTTGCCAGCCCATATGGACGACAAGGCGGTCATTGCCGCGATTGACCCTGCCAAGGATGTCGATGGGTTCCATGTGGTCAATGCAGGGCGGCTTGCGGTGGGTGAGGATGCTTTTGTGCCGTGCACGCCTTTGGGCTGCCTGATGCTCTTAAAAGACCATATGGGCGATTTGTCCGGCAAGAATGCCGTCGTGATCGGACGTTCCAACATTGTCGGCAAACCAATGGCGCAATTGTTGCTCGCTGAAAATTGCACCGTCACCATCGCGCACAGCCGCACGCAGGATTTGTCCGATGTGGTGCGGCGCGCGGATATTGTTGTCGCAGCCGTCGGCCGCGCTGAAATGGTGAGGGGCGACTGGTTGAAACCGGGCGCGGTGGTCATTGATGTCGGTATCAACCGCCTTGCGCCCGCCGATGGGCAAAGCAAGGGCCGGCTGGTCGGCGACGTTGCCTTTGACGACGCAATAGGTCATGCTGGTGCAATCACGCCTGTGCCGGGCGGCGTTGGCCCCATGACTATTGCGTGCTTGTTGCGCAACACGTTGGTCGCCGCGCATCGTCGTGCAGGGATCATAGTGCCGGAAGGAATATGACGTCATGAAACCCGTTTTCGCCCTGATACTTGCTGCGGCGTTGACGGGTTGCGCCGCTGGCCCGAGCCCAGAGTTTCGCACGTTTCAACCCAAGATTGCCAATCCAAGTGCGATCATCGCCGCGGACATCGCGTTTAACCAACTTGCCCAGCAAAAGGGCCAGTGGACCGCATTTCGCGAAACGGCTGCAAAAGATGCGGTGATGTTTGTGCCGCAACCTGTGGTCGCGTCCGAATGGTTGAAAGGCAAGGCCGATCCGGTGGCATCGGTGAAGTGGCAACCGCATAAGGCATTTATGTCCTGCGACGGCAAAACCGGGGTTACGACGGGTGCATGGCAACGGCCCGATGGCGCGACTGGCTATTTCACCACCGTGTGGGAATTTGTCGAAACGAACAATCGCGGCGATGGCGAATGGAAATGGGTGCTGGATCATGGCGACGCCCTCACCACGCCGCGCATGGCGAAGGAAATGATTGAGACTAAGGTCGCGAGCTGCAAGGGCCGTGCGCCCGCGACGCTGGTGGCACCACCCGAGGGCGCAAAAATGAAGATCGGTTACGCGCGGGATCAGTCACTAAGCTATAGTTGGATCGTGCACCCAAATGGCGCGCGGACCATTGAAATCAAATTGTGGAACGGTAAAGCGTCGGAGACCGTGGTTACCGATCAGGTTGCTGCTGAGTTATGATGGACCTGTTCCTCTCGGCCTTCATCACATTTTTCGTGGTGATCGATCCTCCGGGATGCGCGCCAATTTATGCGAGCCTGACCAAAGGCGCAAATGCCGCGCAGCGCCGCAATATGGCGTTTCGTGCGGTCATCGTCGCGTCGGGCATATTGCTGGTGTTTGCGTTGTTCGGCGAACAATTGCTGTCCGCATTGCACATTGAACTGAACAGCTTCCGAATCGCTGGCGGCATCATGCTGTTCCTCATCGCCATCGACATGGTTTTTGAAAAGCGCACGGAACGCCGCGAAGAACGCGCGCAGAAAATCCTCGAGACCCCCGAAATAGAAGACGTCTCGGTCTTTCCCATGGCCATGCCAATGATTGCAGGGCCAGGGTCGATCGCATCGGTCATGCTGTTGATGTCGCAAAATAGCGGCATGGATCGCGCCAGCGTAATTCTTGCCGCGCTTGCCACTGTGTTGGTGCTCACCTTGCTCGCGCTTCTCGCTGCTGGCCCGATCATGCGGGTACTTGGAGCCAATGCAGAGGCGGTCATCACGCGGCTTCTTGGCGTGCTTCTCGGCGCACTTGCGGCGCAGTTTGTTATTGATGGATTGCGCGCAAGCTTTGTTGGCTGATTATTGCAGCGTTACCCGGTCGTCCGATCCGTCATGCCGTCCGAAAAATTGCATCAGTTGGACGATCATATCTGCGCGGTCTGACAATCCCCGTGCCTCCAACAATGCCTGTTTCGCGGCATAGTCAAACGGCGCGATTTGGGCGATGGCATTGACCAGCGAATAATCATCCAGCTGCGATACTGCGCTCCAATCGACACTATAGCCCTGCGCTTCGGCAAAGCGGCGCGATTCGATTTCGAGTGAGGCACGTTCCGCCAGCGATAGGGCATCGCCAATTTCGTCTTCCTCCCACAGCTCGGCTTCGACCTGCCGAAAGCTGGTAGTGACATTCAGCTCATTGACGATCGAAAAGCGCTGCACGCCTTCCAGAATGATATTGTACCTGCCATCGTCGAGCGCCTCGACATCGTGGATGCGCGCAAGACAGCCGACGGTGAACAGCGGCGGGTTGGTGCCCTGTCCCTTTGGCTGGATCATGCCGATTTTGCGGTCGCGCGCCAGCGAATCGCCAACAAGGTCACGGTAGCGTGGTTCAAAAATATGCAGGGGCAATTGCATACCCGGAAAAATAATGGCCCCGGTGAGCGGGAAAATCGAGATACGGCGCGTGGTCATCCGAACAAGATCGCAGACAATTTGCGGCGTGTTGCCGACACCCATGGGTCCTCAAGACCGATGACGGCAAATATTTCCAAAAGCCGCGCCTTTGCCGCGCCTTCATTCCATTCGCGGTCCGCTGCAATGATATGCAGCAGGGCCTCGGCGGCGCCATCGCGGTCACCAGCGGCCATTAACGCATTTGCGAGATCAAGCCGCGCTTGATGGTCGTCGGGTGCGGCATCCACGGCTGCTTTCAAACCTGCCAGTTCCTCGGGCGGGACAGCAGCGGCGGCAATGCTCAATATCGATCCCGCCTTTTCGAGCGCAGGATCGGCGCGCAGCTCTTTACTCAGGCTGTCATAAACCGCCTGCGCCTCTTCCACACGGCCAATAGCGGCCAGAGTCCGGATAAGGCCCGACAATGCCGCAGGATGCTCGGGCGATATCGTTAGCGCCTCTGCAAACAGCCCATAAGCCTGCTCGGCATCATCATGCGCCAAACGATCTTCAGCAGCTTCCATCAGCGGCAAGAGGGCCGCTGTGGGGTCATCCGCAACCGGCCCTGCCGATATGGGCAATTTTTCAAGCAGCTGGTCCAGCATTTGTTTCAACTGCGGTTCTGTACGTGCTGGCGACAGGTCCGCAATGGGCTGTCCCTGAAAAATGGCATAGACGGTGGGAATCGAACGCACCTGAAACTGCGACGCGATGAACTTATTTTCGTCGACATTGACCTTGGCCAACACGACGCCGCGATCTGCATATTCTGCCGCAACCTTTTCTAATATTGGCGTCAACTGCTTGCATGGGCCGCACCATTCGGCCCAGAAATCCAGAATCACCAATTTATCCATCGACGGCGTAACTACGTCGTTCCGGAATTGCTCAACGGCTTTTTGCTCGTCGGTGGTAAGGCCCATCGTCGCCACTTCATTCTCCATTCAACAGGATTCGTATCGCCCCTATGTGGGCAAAGAGATGGGTTTCACAATAGAGGCATTACCCCAGTTTTCGTAAAAAGCCGATATTTGGGGCTTGCAGGGGAATATACCCCATGCTAACGGCGCGCCTCACCCGTCAGGATTTCAAGAACCTGACCGCCAGAGCGGGCGTAGCTCAGGGGTAGAGCACAACCTTGCCAAGGTTGGGGTCGAGGGTTCGAATCCCTTCGCCCGCTCCAGTTTTCCTAGGAAAATCAAGGACTTACAAAATAGTCCTTTTCGAGATTCCCCCAAAAAACCTATAAACGGATCATAAACGGATTTAGTCGTTTTTGAGGGACGTTGATGGACTCTGCTGGAACACCGCCAAAAACTGGGAATCGGGCGACGCCATCGGTTCTGGAGAGCAAGACGTTCAAAGACGGTGCGATCTATCTTTACCGACGAGCAGAATACAAAAAACCGACGTGGTATATCCGTCTCAAGATCCCTGGTGCTAAGGGATATGTATGGAAATCCAGCAAGACCACCGATGAGTTTGCTGCCTACAAGGTCGCCGAAGACCTATACAATCAGTCGCTGGTCAAGGTTCTGAGTGGAGCGAAATTGAATTCCAAGCGCATCTCGGATGCGCTGAACGGTTACATAACGTTCCACGAGCGAGAACAAGAGCGACTGTCGATCCACTATAAGATCCTGTTCGCCAAGCGTCTCATGCCGATTTTCAAATCGCGAACGTTCGACGAACTGGACACTGCGCTGGTGAGTGAGGTTCTGGATAAACTGGGTCAGAATTCCAAACGCAAAGCGCTGTCGCCGAATACAATCAAGCGTCTGCTCGCTGATCTGCGCCATTTTCTGAATTGGGCGATTGAGCAGGGTTACGCCGACACGTTGCCGAAGTTCCCTAAAATCCGAGATGATCAAAATCGTCGTCCGCACTTTGACGATGCTGATTGGTCGACGCTAACCCGATATATGGGCACTTTTGTTCGCAAAGCGCACGGTTCCGTTCGCCGAGACCGACTGCTGCTGGTGAATTATGTCCTTATTCTCGCCAACACCGGAATACGTGTTGGTGAGGCAAGAAATCTGAAGTGGCGTGATATTCGACCAATCACCACGGCAGACGGGACCGAGACCGTCGCTATGGTTGTGAAGGGCAAGACAGGGATGCGGGAAGTTGTTGCCCGCACATCGGACGTCAAAAAATGGTTCAACAACATTCTGACCGAACGGAAGATCGATCTAGGCGACGAAGGTTCGGATTTGCGGAATGCGAGAGCAGTTCCTCCCGACACCTTTGTCTTTTGCGGTCGTGACGGGGTTCCGATTGGATCGTTTAAGAAATCCTTTGCCACTCTGCTGAATGATGCCGGTGTCGAGTTCGACACGTTCGGCAACAAGCGTACCCTCTATTCCCTCCGTCACACCTACGCTACGTTCCGACTGCATGAAGGGGTTAACCAGTATGCGCTCGCTCGAAACATGGGCACGTCGGTTGCGATGTTGGAGCAGTTCTACGGTCACACCTCCAATATCATCTCTGCCGACGAATTGATGAAAACATCTTACCGAAAAACGACAAAAGGAAACGATCAACGTCAGAAAGCACCAGACGCTTTGGGTTGGTTGTCGGTCTAATCGCCCTCTCGATCCGCTCCAGCGACACACAACGTCGAAATCGGGTTGTGGCGGTTTGCCTATAGGAAAGGATGGGTTGGCGTTCTCGAGTCGGGTTCTACCCCGCAAACATGCTCGAAACCTGCCGTCCCTGAGCGTCATAAACGTAGATGTTATTCCCTCGTCGAACGCTGACGGTGCTCGACGTATATCCCTTCAATCCATCATCAGGTCCGTTGCCAGCGAACACTGCGCATAGTTGGCGCTGTCCAGCGCCATAGACATAGATCTGACTGCCTCGCTGAACCGCTGTGACGATCTCGGACACACTATAACCCCTTAATCTGGTCTTGAATTAGATGCTCTTAAACCCGTGTCTGAGCAAGCAGCGATGTTGGTCTAAGTCCTCTTTCAATCCCCTCTTTTCAATGCCAATTCCAACCGATTTAGAACTAAAAAATTTGAGTTTTCTGAGCATTTGAGAGGAGTGAGACCTAAAACCTTTATAAATAATCCGTTCCCAACGAATTACGGATTATTTGAATTGCTAATGACCAATCGACAACTCTGGAAAGCGTCCAATCAGTATGCTCATGACGTGCGCCCAACGCACCATATTCGCTTAACCCTGCTCGAGAAGCGTTCTGTAGTTTCAGATAAAGACGGAGCGAACCGATGGTTCAGTTTGCTGGCGGGAGATAATTTCGAACGTGCTCATGGGCGATTTGTTAACAATCTATCCAAGAGGTTGGTGCCAAGAAGCGTTTGGAGACGGTTCCATCCCGTGTTGAAAAGTGTTGGTGCGCTTCATGGCGCAGGGGGCAATACCTCGCTTCATGTCCACTTGAATATCCACATTCCCGAGCGAGTCGACGAAGCGACACTTGCGGATGCGGTTTGCCTAACAGCGGACCATGAACCTTGGGTCGCTAATGGCGAAGTAAGCGTCAACATTTCTCAAATACGCTCTGCCCGAGAGGCGATCTATTACACCATCGCCAAGGGTCAGGAGCACATAGTCCAGACGTGACGGAGTGATGTAACCAGTAGGGAAAACGATTGCCTACGTCCAAAATGGGGTTCCGCTCATATTGTCGCGCCAGATGTTTGAATGAAACGGTGTCATCGCGTCAGATGCCCTTTCCGAGTCACACACTTGGAAGACCAACCCGCTTTCTTTTTCTTCTCTGATCTAATGCTGCTGCCGTCGACCGAAGCGATAGCGAGGGCGACCAACCGAACGAAGTGAGGTTGAACTGCCGACTGTTAAACCCTTCTTTTCGGAAATTGACCTGAGTTCGTTGTCTTTATCGAGATTGATCCATCTGCTCGATCCAACCCTAATCGACTAAACCTAAATAGATAAAAATAAGGAGATTATATGAATTCAACAAAGTCCCATCGCTCGACCATCTACCTGACCGCTGCGGTCCCAGGATGGTTAAAGACCGCGGTTGTCCGATATTGTGAGGAGAACGATCTGACCGTTTCCCACATCATCAGACGCGAGTTAGCGAAACTGGTCAGCGTCGGAGCATCGGCAAATGCTTAGTACCAAAACTGCGCCCAAGACGATCCGCGACCTCATTAAAGCGCTGACAGGGTTATCTACCCATACCAAGGTCGAGGTGTATGAGGCAGAAACCCTGAAGGACATTCCACCTCGGTATCTGTTGGACGCGAAGAAGGCGACGGTGATTATTCTGATGTAACAAAAAACCCCCGCTGGTTAGGCGAGGGTTTCGGTCAACTCCCAGTCGACAGGATCAATACCGTTGGATCATCAGGATCGGGTTTGAAACTTTCAATTGCGAGAATCCGGTCGTCGTTGGTTGCGCGAACCGCTGCATCTGCGGCAAACCAAAGGTCCAACCAAAGGTCGCCGTTGACCTTCACTTCAACCTCGACGTGACGCTCCCAGTGAGAAATGTATCGGACCTTCTGAGCGTTGCTGAAGGGGTGCGAACACTTTAATGAAGCGCGACGACCCTCATAGTATGCGGACCAGTCAGTATAGGTGGGATAGGCAGTCATTGCTTATGCTGCCTCCTGTTTTGTGAAGGCATGAAGCGTCTGCTTAACGTATTCCTCTCGCTCCTTACCTTTTAATCCGAATCGCTCTGGAATAACCTTAGTTGAATTGCAGATATTGCAGCATTTATCGCCCTCATTTCCAAGCGGATAAGGGTTGTTGCTCTCATATGCTCCTTTGATTTCAGCGCCACATAGCGAGCACTCGCATGGTTCAAAATTGCCTGCGTTCGACCAAATGCTATCAGCATTCGCTGCGTTTTTCTTCTGCTGCTTGCGGATTAAGTTGCGACGGATTTTGCGTTCAATATTCATCTTTCATTCCTTCAAATTTTCAAGACCGACCATTCGCTCTTGATGTTCTCATTTTACGTTTTTTGGGGTTTTTCAGCGCTGCCAACGGAGTTGGTCTGATGCGCAAACTAGGTTGTCCACTTTGTGTGGGATCGTCAGATTTCAGTCGTCGGGATCAGGAAGACCAATCCGCTCTCAACACCAATCATCTCAACCACACCTTTGACGTCTATCGTCACTTCGAAATCTTCAGCGCCCATCGATTTGAGCGCATTCACTTCGAATGCTCCCGAGAAGGGACGTGAAAACCAACCATCAATTTTTTGAGTGAAACTGTTTCGTGCGTCGTGACACAGGGCAGGAACAGGTTTCCGATCTTTGCGCGATTTGAAAACACGCTTACCTCGAGCAAGGTACCACGGGTCCAACCAGTGGTCGTTCGATGTGTCCCGACAAAACATCTTAAGTGTCAGAACATCATCGCTGGCAACGATCCCAAAGTGGGTCGACTTCAACAACCTCGCTGCTTTTTGAAGCATTAGAACGCTTCCCGAGTTTAGGGTGAAGCGAACGATCGCATCTCTGGAACGCAAGGCATCTAGATCGGGAAGATTGCCTGTAGGCAGACTTTCGAGTCGTCCCTCCAACAACCCAGACATGGCGAATCTCCCAGTTTCTGAAACTGGTTCATTCAAAGTTCCAACGATACAGAACTGCTGAGGATTTTTCCCCACGCGCTTTGCCCTTAGTGCTCGCTTGCCTGCGACAACCGCATAGCGGTTTGGAGTGATCAGCAAAAACTCCTCGCTGACCTTGGCAAAAGGGCGAAGATTGCGCGTGAGGTTGCGGGAAGCGATCATGATTAGAGACCCTTCACTTCAACGGAGACAAAATCCTTCAGCGCATCAATCGCTGCCTTGAACGCATTGATCGTTTCAGCAGGGACGTTCGACATGTCACTTTGAATGGTCACAACGATGCCAGTTGCATCTGCAACCTTCTGAACCTTGTTCGTCGTTGACGGAAAAAGGTCAGTCACATCCTTCAATTGCGTCAGAGGAGTGATTTTCCCTTCCGCCAGCGCACTCTGAACCTCAACAGGGTCTTTGCCCGCAAGGACATACAAGGTCGCGTAAGATCCAGGCAGCAGGGGCACATTCTCAGGGGCAGACAAAACTGAGTGGCGAGCGATCTTTAGCAACTTGCTGATCACGGTCTCTGACATGATCCCATTTTCAACAAGGTGCTTACGGATTGTGCTGAACTCATCACGTTTTAGTTGCTCCTGTGCCTGAAGCAGCAAGCGACCAGTCTCCATGATGCTGGAGGCAACCTTCCTCCACGAGGCAACAATTCCAAATTGGAATTGCTGAACGAGTGAGATGGCATTTTGCTCGTAGGAAATGTTGGCAATTGCAGTCGGGTTGGTGGTTTCAATAATCTTCATAAATCAGTCCTTTTCGTTTCATGTTTCATCGAAGAGCACCTCGCTCTTGATGTTCTCATTGTACGAAAAATGACGATTTTCTGCGCCGACAACGGTCTGAGGATACGGTGAATTCAGGTTGTCCACTTTTGCTTCTGAACACCTTGCGTAACGCTCTGGTGCTCGGCAAATTGCCTATAGGAAACAGTCAGGGGGCAGGATGGACGGCAGGCAGCGATGGAGTGGCGACGGTGAGTTCGTTCTGCCTGCAGGGTTTGTTGAACCGTATCGCCTGTGGTTCGAGTATCTCAAGTCTGCCTATGCCGATGAAACCATTGAGGTCGACCATGAACATTATGCTGCTTGGGGCGATGTTCAGAACCTCACCTTCAATCAATGGTGGAGCACAAACTGGCGAACCATCTTTGCCGTGAAAGCACGAAAAGTCAGCATAGTGAATGGTGACGCCAAACTCGATCCTGATAGTTTGCTCCTGCGTGTTCCCCTGTCAGGTTCAACCGATGCCTTGCTGAAACAGGTTCGCACCATCCTCGCTAAGCACGAGATAGTTGACGGTGGCGTTGTCGGTCAGGAGCAGGGGCAGTTCAAACTCGTCGAGGGTTACCAGAAGGGTTTCCTAAACAATCTCGACCGCACACGTCGCTACCTTCGTCTCTACCAATTCTGGTTAAAGCACGTTGACAAGGATCGAATGAAGCGTCTGGATGCCGCTGCCCGGGATTTTCATAATTGGGGTGAAAAACGGAGAGCGACGCTGGCAGCGCAGAATTGGACAAAACCCAAACCTTACGTGGACGTGCCCCTGTTTTATAAGGTTTATGTCGCGTGGTTAGATGCAAAGCGATCCAGCAAGCAGAGGCAGACGGGCGAATTATCTCAGTCAGATTTTGAGATGGGGAATGTCCGCGACGCTCGGCGAATGATTACCCGAGACATTACACGTGCTCGGAAGATCGCCGAATTTACCGCCAAGGGCATCTTCCCGCAGAATAAGGTCGGTTAAGATCCAGACTTATTCCTTTCGGGGCACGATGCGTTGGATCGTCCGATGTGTTGATTGTCGTTGAGAAGTGACCCGTTATTTTCACTGAGAAGTGACCCGGGTGGTTGTCATATCCCGCGTTGCGGGTTT
>Ga0187842_1000062_pt1 | contig 55440 bp, 48 predicted proteins | sample SpaLakP09_SKY_41_FD_134514 | JGI IMG/M metagenome (GOLD analysis project Ga0187842, IMG submission 134514) | Oligotrophic lake water microbial communities from Sparkling Lake, Wisconsin, USA - SP09_SKY_41 | ecosystem: Environmental > Aquatic > Freshwater > Lake | place: USA: Sparkling Lake... | reverse complement strand
CGGTGCACATAGTCCTCGGCCTTCATCGGCAGACCGTAGTTGATGACATGGCTGATCGTCGGCACGTCGATGCCGCGGGCGGCCACGTCGGTAGCCACCAGCACGCGCAGTTCGCCGCGACGCAGGGCCATCAGCGTGCGGTTGCGGCGGCCCTGGGGCATGCCACCATGCAGAGGCGCGACCGAGTGGCCGATCTCGTACAGGCGCTCGGCCAGCCAGTCGGCGTCGCGCTGGGTGCTGGTGAAGACCACCGCCTGATCCAGCGACTTGTCGGCCAGCAGGTGCTCCAGCAGCTGATCCTTGTGCGAGCTGCTGTCGGCCCAGTGCAGGCGCTGCTCGATGTTCTCGTGCGTATCGGTGTGCGACGACACTTCGACGCGCTCCGGGCTGCGCAGCAGGTCTTGAGCCAGACGTCCAACGTGACCGGCGAAGGTCGCGCTGAACATCACGGTCTGACGGGTCGCCGGCACGCGATCGGCGATGGTGCGGATGTCGTCAATGAAACCCATGTCCAGCATGCGGTCGGCTTCGTCGAGCACCAGCATCTGCACGTTGTCGAGCACGGCCTTTCCGCTTTGCAGGTGGTCCAGCAGACGGCCGGGGGTGGCGATCAGGATGTCCAGCGGGCCACGCAGCGCCTTGATCTGCAGCGGGTAAGGCACGCCACCCAGGACGGTGGCGACGCGCAGGCCTTGCACATGGCGGCCGTAGGTGGAGGCGGCCTTGGCGACTTGCATCGCCAACTCACGGGTCGGGCACAGCACGAGGACGCGCGGGCCATAGACCACGCCCTTTTCGCGGCGCGTGTCGTTGTCGGCACGGGCGTCGAGGATGCCTTGCAGGGCCGGCAGGATGAAGGCGGCGGTCTTGCCGCTGCCGGTGCTCGAGGACACCATCAGGTCGGTGCCCTTCAGTCCCAGCGGAATGGCGCGGGACTGCACTTCGGTGGTCTCTGTGTAACCAGCGTCGGCTACAGCACGGGCCAGAACTTCATGCAGGCCCAGGGTATCGAAATTCATATTTACTTCTTTCAGGATGCAATGCCCCACGGTGCCCAGCACGGGCACGACAAAGGGCACAAGCCGTCCAAAATGGAACAGCTTCGGGTCAAGTCGCCGGGAGAAAGCTCGCGTAGCGCACCTGAGAGGTGCGGCGCCGGGGGAACAGTCAAAAGCGACGGCATCGCCGCCGACCGAACCCAGGGGGTATTCGAGACTGCCCGGTGGCGTTAATCAGTCTGGGAGACTGATTTTGCAAAGTCATTCGCTGGGAATGCTTGGCTTGCCTTGGCTGCCTGAAAGAGGTCGAAGGGGATGAACGAACAGCACCAAACTTTGTGCCGAAGCTCGCATTCTATACCGATTCGGGTTTTCACGAGTATTGGTTTGAACATTTTTAGCTCTACCCCCGCGAACCGGGGAATTGTTCACGCCCGTACATGTCTGGCTCGCGGCTTGCACAAGCAGGTGCCCTGCCTATAATCCCGGCTCGGTCGGCAGTACACCCAGGCCTTGCCGCGCGGTTCACCGCGAGCTAAACCTGCCATCTTGAATCCAATGCTGCGGTCACCTTCATGCGTGTGCCCGGCTGGAAGTCGGCGAGCACCAGCGCTCCCTTGCGGAGACCTGAGCACAGGCGTTTGGAGACCTTCCATGTCCCGTGAATCCCTGCCCCTGCAGGCCGACGATCTGTCGGCCTTCGCCAAGTCCCTGCGCCTGCAACTGGCGCATCATCTGGAATCCCGTGCCGCCCTGCCCGGCCATCTGAGCCTCTTGAACATGCTGGCCCGCGCCGCGGGCCATCGCAATATGCAGGGTTTGCGCGCCGCAGCCCTGAGGGTGGTCAGAGCGGACGCACCACAGCCGCAACCCGCGCCGGCGCGCGGCCCCAGACACCCCGAGCTGAGCGAGATCGCCGACCGAGCGCTGCGCCAGTTCGATGACCAGGGCCGGCTGGTGCGCTGGCCCAGCCGCTACCAGGTGCAGCGCTATGCGCTGTGGGGCCTGTGGCTGCACTTCGATGGCAAGCGCCGCTACACCGAGCCCGAGGTCAATGAGGTATTGAACTCGCGCCACGGCTTCGGTGACCACTGCACCCTGCGCCGCGAGCTGGTCGAGATGAGGCTCTTGGCCCGCACCGACGGCGGCAAGGAGTACCGAAAGCTCCCCGCCCGGCCCGAGCCGGACATGCTGCCGCTGCTGCGTGAGCTCCGAGAGCGTTCGCTCAGTCGCTGATCGCGGCTGATCCGAGCATGACCATCAGAACGGGTCGAACTCGACTCGGTGCTTGCGCAATTGCTCAAGCATCAGCTGCTTCCACGGGCCCGAGGGCGTCCAGACCTGCGCCACCGAGTCAAACGCCTGGCGCGGCTCGACCTTCTCGACAATCACACGATAGAGAAAACTCAGCGTGCTGGCGCGCATATTGACCTGGCAGTGCACCAGCACCCTGCGCCCCTGCAGCGCCCGCATCTGGGCAGCGAAGGTGTCGAAATCGCGCTCGGTCGGCGCCTCGAAGCGGATCGGGATATTGACGAAGACCAGGCCCTGGCGGCCGACGATCAGAGCCTCGTCACGCACCGCATCCGACACCGTCGGCGGTGCCAGATAGACGACTGCCTCGAAACCCTGCTCGGCCACAGTGGCCAGCCAGGCGGCCGAGGGCTGGCCCGAGGTGACGAGTTGCCCGGTCAGGGCGACCAGATTCGGCGGGGTTGCGGGTGCGGCATGTGCCTGGCCTGCCACCAGCAGACTGAGCGCGCACAACAGAGGTCTCAACCGCAGTGCACGCATCACATCTGCTTGAACAAGTGGGTGTAGCTCTCGGCCACCGGCAGGGTGTCAGCGCAGCCCTTGAGCTTGACCTGCAGGCGGCCGCGGAAGTCGCGCGTGACGCCGGCAATCGCCGTGGCATTGACCAGGGTCGAGCGGTGGATCTGCCAGAACTGCTGCGGGTCCAGTTCCTCGACCAGCTCCTTCAGCGGCTTGCGTATCAGCGCCTCCGCCTCGTGTGTCATCACCCGGGTGTATTTGGTGTCGGACTGGAAGTACAGCACCTCGTCGACGGTGATCAGCTTCAGCATCTGGCCCACCGAGGCATTGATCCAGCGCAGCGGCTGGCGCGTCACCGTCTGCGTCGAACGCGCCACCAGTTGGTCGAGCACACGGCCGATATCGAGCACCGGCTGGCTCAGGCGCTGCTTGATGCGGTTGATGGCTGTGAACAGGCGTGCCGGCTGCAAGGGCTTGAGCAGATAGTCCACCGCACCCTGATCGAAGGCCTCCACCGCGTACTGATCGTAGGCGGTCACGAAGACCACATGGCTGCGCTGCCCGACCTGGCGAGCGACCTCCATGCCGGTCAGGCCTGGCATCTGGATGTCGAGGAACATCAGGTCAGGTTGATGAGTCTGCAGCAGCTGCAAGGCCTGCAAGCCGTCGCTGGCTTCGCCGACGATGCTCAGCTCGGGCCACAGCCGGCCCAGGTGTTCGATCAGCTCCTGGCGCAGGGTATCTTCGTCTTCGGCAACGATGGCGGTGGGCATGCTCTTCATGGCTGCAGATCCAGAACAAATGAGGTGTCGTGGTCGCCGCTCTCGCAGCGCAGGGCCGTGCCCTGGCCGGTCAGGGCCTGCAGTCGCTGCTGCAAGGTGGCCATCTCGGTGGCGTCGCCGCACAGGCCCGGCCGGCCCAGGCTGAGACTGATGCACCAGCCACGCGTGGCCAGTTCGGCCTGCAGGCCGCAGCTTGGCAACTTGTCATCGCACAGCTGCAGGGCACGCTGCAGCAGCGGCAACAAGACCATGGGCGGCAGCGGCAGGCCGCCCAACTCGGCCGGCCAGTCGCGCTGCAGACGGGGGGCGGCCTCGCCCAGGCGCACGGCCAGGTAGCTGTCCAGCAGCTCGGCCTCGGCCTCAAGCGTGCTGCCCATATCACGCAGCCGCGGCAGGGCCACGCGCAGATGGCGTATCAGTTGCTCCAGCCGCGGCGCGGCGGCGGCATTGCCGCTCTGGTAGTCCTGCTCGATGCCGACCAGGGTATCGAACAGGAACTGCGGATCGATCTGCGCCTGCATCGTGGCCAGCCTCGCGGCCATGGCCTTGCGCGTCAGCACGCTCTGCGCCTGCAGGCTGCGCTGCACGGCGGCCTCGCTGCGGCGCAGGCGCAGATTCATTTCATGCACTGCCACCGCCAGACCGGCGCTGAGACTGATGGCCAGCAGGTCACCCAGCATCGAACTCCAATGCCAGATCGCCACCGGCGGCTTGCCTTTGGCGCGGTACATCAAGTCCATCGCATCGGGCCATTGCAGCCTGTCGATGATCACGCGGCACAGCAGCATGGACAGTGCAGCGCCGGTGAAGGTGGCAAAGGCCAGTCGCCACGCTCGGTGCGCGTGCTCGGGGTCGCTGCGATCAGCCGGCAACCAGCACAGCGCCAGCAGCAGCGCGGCCAGCACCGGCAGCAAGAGCTGCCGCGCCATCGCCAGCATGGCCTCGGGCTGATTCCAGACCTCGTAGACCGCGCCAAGATCGACCGCGCCATACAGCAGGCCGATCAAGAGCCAGATCATCAACTCGCGCGGTTCGGTGGAGCGCCAGGCGCGCCAGACAAAGGCCACGTGCGATAGCTGCGCCTGACCCTTATCCAATGGCATCACGGCGCTCATGCGGCCTCCATCGCCAATGGCGGATAGGGCATGCGCAACCGCGCCACCACGCCATGCGGCGAGGCCGCCTCCAGCTCAAGCGCCGCGGTCGGCCCGAACAGCGAGTGCAGACGCGCTCGCGTGTTGGCCAGGCCCACGCCGCTGCCGGCACTTGCGCTGGCACAGAAGCCTCGGCCGGTGTCGGCGACCTCGACGATCAATTGATCGCCCCCTTCCCGGCGCGCGCGTATATCGATGTGCCCTCCCTCAGGCTGCGGCGCCAGGCCATGCTTGATGGCGTTCTCCACCAGGGTGGCCAGCACCATCGGCGGCAGCCGGGCGGCCATCAGCTCCGGCGCGGCGCTGATCGCGTAGCCCAGCCGGGCGCCCATGCGCATCTGCAGGATGCTCAGGTAGTTGCGCACCAGCTCCAGCTCCTCGCCCAGGGTGGAATCGGCGCGGCGCATGCTGGGCAGCGCGGCGCGCAGATAGGCGATCAAGTGGCGCAACATGTCTCGACCGCGCTCGGGCGTGGTCTCGTACAGGCGTTTCACGTTGGCCAGGGTGTTGAACAGGAAATGCGGTTCGATCTGCGCATTCAGGGCCGACAGCTGGGCCTCGACCTGGCGTGTCTGCAGCCGTTCCTGCTGCAAGCCGGCCGCCAGCAGGGCCTGCTCGGCCTGCCTGGCCTGGCGGGCGCGCAGGAAGAGCGCATAGGCCATGCCGCCCATCAGGCTCCAGAGGCCAATGATGGACAGCATCCATACCCACTCGAAGGTGACCTTGGGATTGAAGTAGAACGCCACACGGTTGCGCAAGATGGCCCCCAGCGCGGCGGCCAGCACGATGGCCAGCGCCCGCCAGGGCAGCGCCGCGGTGCCGTGCCTATGGGCCAGCCAGGCCTCGGCAGAGGCGATACCCAGCAACAGGGTCAGGCCAGACAGCAGGGTCTGGCGGGTATAGCGCAGCAGGCCCGGAAACCAGGCGCCGTCATCGTTATACCCGGCATACCAGGACAGCATGCGCGCACATGCGAACACCGAGCACAGGCCGAACATCACCACAAGCACGCGCAGATTGAACACGGCCTTGAAGGCCTGGCCGGGTGTGGTGCTGAGTGGAGCGGTGGAAATCGGCATGGGCGGATTGTGCGTCCGGCGGCGCCAAGCCGGGGTGGCATGCGACGAAACCGGACTGGCTCCGACGGAAACAGCCAACAGCTACGAACGGTCGGGGTCGGAGCTGCCGGGGATACCCGTCAGCTCCGACCCGCAATGCCTAAATGAGCTTTGCCGGGCACCAGCCTCGCAGACTGTTGAAAAAGGCCAGCCCCTCGGCCGCGGCCAGATCGCTGGTCATCAATTGCGCCTCGACGATGCGGCCTTCGGCCAGCAATTGCTCTCGGTAGACCCCCGGCAGCAGGCCGGCCTCGGCGCGAGGCGTCAGCCACTTGCCACCTCGCAGCAGAGCCAGATTGCCGATCGCGCATTCGGTCAGCTCGTCGTCGGTGTTCCACAGGATCAGGTCGAAGGCCTCGGGCGGCTTGAGCGCCAGCAGCGCGTCGTACAGCTCGCGGCGGGTGGTCTTGTGCTGCAGGAACTCGGCCGCGGGGCCGTGGCTGTCGATCGGCTGCGCCGCCAGGGCCAGCGTGACGACCGGCGGCGTGTCGGCCAGCGGCATGGCGTGCAGCTCGATGCGGCCATTGGCGGCCACGGTCAGCCGGGTGCGCCAACTGCCTTGCCGCTTGTCATCGGCCAGGCGCTGCAGCGCGGCGCGAACCTCTGGCAGATCCAGCGCCAGGGCAAAGTGGCGGGCAGTCCGCTGCAATCGCTGCAGATGGCCGGTCAGGCGCGGGAACTGGCCGTCTTGCAGTCTCAGCGTCTCCAGCGCAGCGATCGGCGCCTGGGCGCGCAGCAGAAAGCGGCTCTTGGCGCGCCACTCGGCAACCTCGGCGGCCGGATCGGAATCCAGGGTGATGGCACTGCCGATGCCGCACTGCAGACGGCTCGCATCCAGCTCCACCGTGCGTATCGGCACATTGAAGGTGGCCGCCCCGCCCGGCTGCAGAAGACCCAGCGCGCCGCAGTAGTAGCCGCGCGGGCCGGGCTCGAGTTCGCGAATGATCTGCATCGCCCGCACCTTGGGCGCACCGGTCACCGAGCCGCAGGGAAACAGCGCGGCGAACACCTGAGCCAAGGTGGTGGTGGCCGGTGTGTGGGCGGTGACGGTGGACGTCATCTGCCAGACCGTGGACAGCGCATGCAGTTCGAACAGCCGCGGCACGCGCACGCTGCCCAGGCGGGCGATCCGCCCCATGTCATTGCGCAGCAGGTCCACGATCATCAGGTTCTCGGCCCGCTCCTTGACGCTGGTGCGCAGGTATTGCTGCTGGGCCTCGTCCTCCACCACATCGCGGCCGCGCGGCGCCGTGCCCTTCATCGGCTGGGCGGCGAGCTGCCAGTCCTGCGAGCCGGCGCTCTCGCCCTGGGCACTGCTGGGCCGCCAATCGAAGAACAGTTCGGGGGAGACGCTGGCAACGGCGCGGTCACCGTCCTGGAGGAACAGCGAGAAGCCGCCGGGCTGGGCGGCGTGCAGCGCGCGAAACAGCGACCAGGCCTTTGCGCCCTCGGTCAGGCGCGAATCGAGGCGGGTGGTCAGATTGACCTGGTAGCAGTCGCCGCTGCGTATCCACTCGCGGATGCGCGCTATCTGCTGCAGTTCGTCGACCTCGGCCTGGGTATCGCGCCAGTCGCTGTTCAGCGCCCGATCCGGCGTCGCGGCGGCCGGCCAATCAGTTGGCGCCTGCTCGAACACGGCGAACTCGGCCAAGGGGCCTTCTGGCAGACCATGTGCGGCGAGCGCAGCATCGAAGGCAGCAGCAGCCTCGTAGCGCACACCGCCCAGCACCCAGGCTCCACTCAGGCTGGCGCGCCAGGCCTCATCAATAACGGCGGCCACCTCGCCCAGCGCGAACGCCCGCAGCCAGCGCGCCGGCGGCAGCAAAAAGGCGCCACGCAGCCGCTCCCCGTCCTCGCGAGACAGGGGATGGCGCGGAAAGTCGAAGGCGGCGTACATGGCCTCCAGGCCGATTTACAGGCTCAGCAGATGGGTGCGGTAGTAAACCAGCTCGTCGATCGACTCATGGATGTCAGCCAGCGCGGTGTGCGCCTGAGCCTTCTTGAAGCCGTCCAGGATGCCGGGCTTCCAGCGCTTGGCCAGCTCCTTCAATGTGCTGACGTCCAGATTGCGGTAGTGGAAGAAGCTCTCCAGCGTCGGCATGTAGTTGGCCAGGAAGCGGCGGTCCTGGCAGATGCTGTTGCCGCACATCGGCGACTTGCCCTTGGGCACATAGGTTTTCAGGAAGGCGATCACCTGCGCGGTGGCTTCCTCCTCGGTCACGGTCGAGGCCTTGACACGGTCGATCAGCCCACTCTTGCCGTGGGTGCCCTTGTTCCAGTTGTCCATCTTGTCCAAGGTCTCGTCGCTCTGGTGGATGGCGAACACCGGGCCTTCGACACGATGGTTCAAGTTGGCATCGGTAACGACCACGGCGATCTCGATGATGCGGTCGGTGTCGGGGTAGAGACCGGTCATTTCCAGGTCGATCCAGATCAGGTTCTGGTCGCTGCTGGCCAGGGTCGCGGGTTCACTCATGGGGATTTCCTAAGGTATTGCTTCGGCCGCAATTGTCGCAGCCCTACACTCCCGACCTATGCTTTCCACCTTTTTACCCTCTGTTGACGCCCCCACGCTGACCGCCCTGTTCGTGGCCGCGCTGATCGCCTCCCTGCTGGCCAAGTTCTGGCTGTCCACCCGCCAGATGCGTTTTGTGGCCCAGCATCGCGGCGCCGTGCCGGCGCCTTTTGTCGGCACCGTGTCGCTGGAAGCACACCAGAAGGCGGCCGACTACACCCTCGCCAAGGGCCGCTACGGCCTGCTGGCCACGGCCTTCGGTGCCGCCGTGCTGCTGGGCTGGACCCTGCTCGGTGGCCTGGAATGGCTGAACCTGGCCGTGCGCGACGTGGTGCAGCCGGCCTGGGGGGCGATGGCCTACCAGCTGGCGCTCCTGACCGCCTTCAGCCTGATCGGCGCCCTGCTGGACCTGCCCTGGGAGCTGTACAACACCTTCCGGCTGGAGCAGCGCTTCGGTTTCAACCGCACGACCTGGAAGCTGTACGTCAGCGATGCCTTGAAGGGCCTGCTGGTCAGCGCCCTGATCGGCCTGCCGATCGCCGCGCTGATGCTGTGGCTGATGGGCGCTGCCGGCGCCTACTGGTGGGCCTGGGCCTGGGGCGCCTGGATGGCCTTCAACCTGATCATCCTGGTGCTGTATCCGACCGTGATCGCGCCGCTGTTCAACAAGTTCGAGCCGCTGGCCGACGAGGGCCTGAAGGCCCGCGTGCAGGCGCTGATGGCGCGCTGCGGCTTTGCCGCCAAGGGCCTGTTCGTGATGGACGGCAGCCGCCGCTCGGCCCACGGCAATGCCTATTTCACCGGCCTGGGCCCGGCCAAGCGCGTGGTCTTCTTCGACACCCTGCTGCAGCGGCTCAACGCCGGCGAGGTCGAGGCGGTGCTGGCGCACGAGCTGGGCCATTTCAAGCACAAGCATGTGCTCAAGCGCATCGTCTCGATGTTCGCGCTGAGCCTGGTGGCGTTCGCGCTGCTGGGCTGGCTGTCGCAGCAGGCGGGCTTCTTCGCCGGCCTGGGCGTACGGCCCAACATGACCGCGCCGAACGACGCGCTGGCCCTGCTGCTGTTCCTGATGGTGGTGCCGGTGTTCGGCTTCTTCTTCACGCCGCTGAGCGCGATGCTGTCGCGCAAGCACGAGTTCCAGGCCGATGCCTATGCCTGCGCCCAGGCCAGCGGCCAGGACCTGGCCAATGCGCTCTTGAAGCTGCATGAAGACAACGCCGGCACGCTCACGCCTGACCCGGTCTATGCCCGCTTCTACTACTCCCACCCGCCAGCCAGCGAGCGCTTGGCCGCCCTGAGCCGGGACGGACAAGGCGGAAGCCTTGGCCCGCCTGGCGAAGGACTTGCGGCGATACCAGCCGCAAGGCGGAGCCTGCACGGGGCCCCCACTGCATGAAGCTTGCCGACCTGCCCACGCATTGCTCGAACGACGTCACGGCCTTGAGCGAGGCTCAGATCCAGTATCTTCTGGATCAGCTCAGCGGCTGGCGGCTGACACAGGGTGCGCTGGAGCGGCGCATCAACTTCCCCGATTTCCACCAGACCATGGCCTTCGTCAATGCGTTAGCGCAACTGGCCAATGACCAGGATCACCACCCCGATATGCACATCGCCTACGGCCGCTGCGTCGTCCGCTTCAATACCCATTCGGTCAAGGGCATCTCGGTCAATGACTTCATCTGCGCGCAGTTGGTGAACGCCATGCAGCCGACATCGGCATGAGCCGGTTCAGCGATCTGGATATAGGTCTGGTGGTGGTCGGCCACGGTCGCCACTATCTCGTGGAAACCCCCGAAGGCCGCCGCGTCAACTGCCGGCCCCGAGGTAAGAAGAGCGACTGCGTCGTCGGCGACCGCGTGCGCTGGGCCATCACCGGCGACGAGGGCGTGATCGAGCAGGTCGAGCCGCGGCGCAACCTGCTGTTCCGCCAGGACGAGTGGAAGACCAAGAGCTTTGCCGCCAATCTCGATCAGCTGCTGATACTGGTGGCGGTCGAGCCTGTGTTCAGCGAGTCGCAGCTGGCGCGTGCGCTGATCGCCGCCGAGAGTGCCGGCATCAGCACGACGATCGCCCTGAACAAGACCGACCTGCCCGGCATCGATGCCGCACGCGCGCGTCTCTTACCCTACCGGGCGATGGGTCAGGAGGTAATCGAGGTCGCCTTCAAGGCTGATCCGGTGGGCTCGACCGCCCTGCTGCAGCCCTGGCTGAAGGACAAGGCGACCCTGGTGCTGGGGCCCAGCGGCACCGGCAAATCCACCTTGATCAACATGCTCTTGCCCGATGCCAATGTCCTGGTCGGCGACATCTCGCAGGCGCTGAACTCGGGTCGCCACACAACGACCACGACCAAGTGGTACTGGCTGGACGACGAGCGCCAGACCGCACTGCTCGACTCACCCGGTTTCCAGGAGTTCGGCCTGCGCCAGATCGAACCGCTGCAGCTGCCGGGCCTGATGCCCGATCTGCGCAAGTTCGCCGAAGACTGCAAGTTCTACAACTGCACCCATCAGCACGAGCCGGGTTGTGGCGTGCGCACGGCGCTGGAACGCGGCGAGATCGACGCCTCGCGTTACCGGATCTACGGCGAGATCTTGCAGGAGCTGGGTGGGAAGCGGTACTGATACGTTGGCGGTCCCGGATTACATCCGGGCTACCTGAGCCTTGTAGTCCGGATGTAATCCGGGACTTCTCAGCCGATCAGGTTGGCCAGGGTCATCAAGGCCAGCAGCAACATCCACAGAATCACGGAGCGCCAGACCAGGCCGACCACGCTTTGCAGATGACCCAGCTGGGCCTGCTGGCCGGGCGTGGAGCCATCGGTGTCCATGCTGTCCGGGGCGATGCCTGCGTCGAAGGTCTTGGAGCGGTCCGGCGTCACGCCGGGCGCAGCGCTGCCGCCCAGTTGCAGGCCCAGGGCACCGGCGGCCGAGGCCAGGATGATGCCTTCGTTGGCATGGCGCCAGAGGCCGGCGTCGCGGCGCCAGCCATTCACCGCCTCCTCGAAATTACCGACGATGGCAAAGCCCGTGGCCGTCAGCCGCGCCGGCACATGGTCGATCCATCCGAACACGCGCAGCGAAACCTGCATCAGCCGTTCATTGGTCGGGGCGTCGGTGGTACGGCTCTTGAAGGCCCAGTAGCGGCTGGCAAACTCGGCCATGCGGTACAGCACCGCGCCGGCCGGGCCCAGGCCCACGGTGGACAGCACGATGAACCAGAAGAACACGCCGAACACATGGCGATGCGCGGCCAACAGCGAATGCTCGATGACATGGCGCAAGAGCTCGGTGCGCGGCAGCTCGCTGGCGTCAAGATGGCGCCACTCGGCCAGCATGCGGCGGGCTTCGAGCTCGTCGCCGCGCTCCAGCGCATCGCGGATATCGGTGTAGTAGTGGCTGAACTGCCTGAAGCCCAGGGTCAGGTAGAGCATCAGCACATCGAAGGCCAGGGCCAGGAAGATGCTGAAGTGGTTGATCAAGAGATGAATCAGCGCGGTGACTACGGCCGGGCCCAGCACGGTGATGCACCAGACGACGGTGGCATGGTGCTCGCGGCCGGCGTCAAAGTTGCGACCGGTCCAGCGCACCCAAGCAATGACCGAGTCGTGGACGCGGTTGCCGTGAGGCAGAGGTTTCAGCTGTTCAAACAGCAGTGCAAACAAGACCGCGAAGAAGTTCATGGCCGGGGATGATAGCGGTCAAGCCTCGCTACACAGCGAGAAAGCGGTAGAAGTTGCGCAGCATTGCGGCGGTGGCGCCCCAGATGAAGTACTCGCGTTGCGCGCCCGCTGCATCGGGGCCCGTCCAGGGCATGGATAGGAACTGACGGCGGCCACCTTCGAAGTCAACCTGATGGCGTTGGTGGTGGGCCGGGGTCATCAAGAATACCAGCGGCACCTCGAACGCTTCGTCTACTTCAAAGGTGTCCAGCGCCAGCGTGAAGCCCGGCCGCACCAGGCCGACGACCGGTGTGACCTGGAAGGCGGTGACCGTAGCGTAGATGGGCAGATGGCCGATGACCTCGACGAAGTCATGCGCCAGGCCGACCTCCTCCTCGGTCTCTCGCAGGGCGGTCGCCACCGGGTCGAAGTCATGTGCCTCAACGCGGCCACCGGGGAAGCTGATCTGCCCGGCGTGGGCGCGCAGGTGCGCAGTGCGGCGCGTCAGCAGCACGGTCAGACCGGACTCGTGCATCACCAGCGGCACCAGCACCGACGCCTGGGCCGGCTCGCGATCGCCGATTCGGCCGTCACCTGGAATCTCGGGCAGCCAGTCAGCGCCGTCGCGAAAGCGCTGGCGCAAAAAGGCCGGCGACATCCGTTCGGGGCCGAGCGCGGGCAGGTGGTCGTCGCGGCTGATCACCGGAACGGCGTGGGGATCGAAGATGGGAACGGTCACAGCAACAGAGCATAGGGCGGAAACAACAAAGCCGCCCGGGGGCGGCTTTGTCTGGTGCGGAAAAGCGTCTTTTGCTTTGCCGATACTTGGCTTACGCCAGCTTCTCTTTGATCCGAGCCGACTTGCCCGAACGCTCGCGCAGGTAGTACAGCTTGGCACGGCGCACATCGCCGCGACGCTTCACTTCGATCGTGGCGATCAGCGGGCTGTACAGCTGAAACGTACGCTCCACGCCTTCGCCGCTGGAAATCTTGCGCACGATGAAGCTGGAGTTCAGGCCGCGGTTGCGCTTGGCAATCACGACACCTTCGTAGGCCTGGACGCGCTTGCGCGTGCCTTCGACCACATTCACGCTGACGATCACTGTGTCGCCAGGCGCGAACACGGGGATGGTCTTGTTCAGACGAGCAATTTCTTCTTGCTCAAGGGTTTGGATCAAGTCCACAAAGTTCTCCTTGTGATCATGGCGGCGCTCATATGTATTCCAGGGATGAGGACCATCCCAGCCCGCCAGAGGATCGAAAAGCCTTTGATTATAGCGCAGCCTTGGCCGGATTCGGCGAGTCTTGCTTCAGACCGGCTTCAGACCGGCTTCAGCGCCGCGAGAAAACGCTCGTCATCGCGGCTGAGCCTGCCAGCGGCGCGGGCCGCGGCGATCAGCTCCGGCCGGCGGCGGGCGGTGATCTCCAGCGAGCGCTCGCGGCGCCAGCGCGCAATCTGCGCGTGGTGGCCGCTCATCAGCTCGGCCGGCACGGCCAGCTCGCCTGCTGGCGTGATCAGACGCTCGGGCCGGCTGTAGTGGGGGCAGTCGAGCAGGCCGTCGGAAAAACTGTCCTGCTGGTGCGAGGCTGCGTCGTTGAGAACACCGGCCTGCAGCCGGGCGATCGCATCGAGCAACGCTATCGCCGGCAGTTCGCCGCCGGACAGCACAAAGTCGCCGAGGCTAAGCTCCAGGGTCACATGGCGGTCGATGACGCGCTGGTCTATGCCCTCGTAGCGGCCGCACAGCAGCACGGCGCCGGGGCCGGCGGCCATGTCCCGCACCAGGGCCTGGTCGATACGCCGACCGGTGGGTGAAAAGTGGATCAGCGGCGCCGCATCGGCACGATCGGCACGCACGGCAGCCAGCGCGCGCTCCAGCGGTTCGGCCAACATCACCATGCCGGGGCCGCCGCCGTAGGGGCGGTCATCGACGCGGCGGTAGTTGCCATCGGCGAAATCACGCAGCTGCCACAGCCGCACATCGACCTGGCCGTTGTCGAACGCGCGGCGCGTCACGCCCTCGCTCAGATGCGGGCCGAACAACTCGGGGAACAGAGTGACGACGTCAAAGCGCATGGCGGTGCATGGCCTCGGCCATTGTTCGAAACAGCGCTGGATCAGTAGTCCAGGCCCCAGTCGACGGTGATGCGGCGCTGTTCCAGGCTGACCTCGCCCACATAGGCGGCAACGAAGGGAATCAGGCGCTCTTCATCGGGCTTGATCGGTTCGACCAGGCCGGCCGGCATCACGCGCAGCACGCTGTGCGGGCCGGTGTCGATCAGGCCGATCACCATGCCCAGATCTTCGCCCTGGGTGTTGACGACCTGCAGACCGATCAGATCGATCCAGTAGTACTCGTCGGCCTTGGGGCTGGGGAATTCGGCTCGTGAGGTGAAGATGCGTGCGCCGCGCAGCGCTTCGGCGCCATTGCGGTCGATCACGCCCTGGATGCTGGCAACGATGCCATCACCATGCTCACGCACTTGGGTAATTTGCAGCGAGGCGGGCAGAACCCAACCCGGCTTGGGCAGCGACTTGCGGTCCTCGGAAGCCTTGAGGAACCAGTGCTTGGCCCGGAACAGGGCCTGGGGATCGGCGGAATAGGACAGAACCTTGATCCAGCCCTTGACCCCCCAGGCCTCACCGATGCGGCCCACTTCGATGGCATCTGCCGGCCAGGCGGCATTGCTGTCGGGTGAGCTCACTTCGGTGTTCAATCGCTTGCGCTTCGGGTACGGTCTTAGACCGTGGCCTTCTTGGCCTGGTCCACCAGACGCGTCACCGTGGGCGACAGCTGAGCGCCAACGCCAACCCAGTGGGTCACGCGGTCAACAGCCACGCGCAGCGATTCGGCAGCGCCGGAAGCCACGGGGTTGTAGAAGCCGACCTTCTCGATGAAGCGGCCATCACGGCGGTTCTGGCTGTTGGCCACAACGATGTTGTAAAACGGACGACGCTTGGAGCCGCCGCGAGACAGTCGAATAACGACCATGATGTTTCCTTGATCTTCAAATCGACCGCTACACCAGGAGACACTCAGGCAAGCAAATCGGGGGCTCAGATGCTTTTTGGCATCCTCGCGAGGGAGGCACTGTAGATACGCCGATCTTGCGACCGACCAGCACCGGAACCCGGCATTATAAACTCCAGCTGCAACCAACGGGAACACATGAGCACCGAGTCTTCCAATTTATTCCTACGTCCGAGCAGCGAATCGGACCTGGCCGCCATCACCACCATCTATGCCCAGGCCGTTTTACAGGGCACGGGCACCTTTGAAACCGAGGTGCCGGAACAGCCCGAGATGGCCCGCCGCCGCCAGGAGGTGCTGGGCCGGGGCCTGCCCTGGTTGATCGCCGAACACCAGGGCGAGGTGCTGGGCTATGCCTACGCCAACTATTTCCGCCCGCGCATGGCCTACCGCTTCTGCCTGGAAGATTCAATCTACCTCAGGCCCAACGCCCATGGCAAGGGCGTGGGCCGGCTGTTGCTGGCCGAGCTGGTCGCGCGCTGCGAGGCGCTGGGGGCACGTCAGATGCTGGCGGTGATCGGCGATTCGCAGAACCTCGGTTCGATCGGCGTGCACCGCAGCCTGGGCTTCGAGCCCACGGGCGTGATCAACAACGCCGGCTGGAAGTTCGGCCGCTGGCTGGACGTGGTGCTGATGCAAAAGCAGCTGGGTCAGGGCGCCGAGACCGCGCCGGTGGATGTCGCCAAGGCGGGCGCATGAGCGTCCGCTCCAAAACGCTTGCCACCTGGCTGGCTCTGACGGGCGGCAGCCTGGGCCTGCACCGCTTCTATATGTTCGGCCTCAAGGACAAGCTGGCCTGGCTGCACCCGCTGCCCACCTTGGCCGGCTACTACGGCCTGCAACGGATGGAGTTGCTGGGCCAGGACGACCATCTGGCTTGGCTGCTGATACCGCTGCTCGGCCTGATGCTGGCGCAATCGATGCTGCAGGCCATCGTCTATGGCCTGACCTCGGACGAGAAGTGGGACGCCCGCTACAACGGCGGCCAGGCCAGTGCACCCAGCGGCTGGCCGGCCATCATCGCGGTTGTGCTGTCGCTGCTGCTGGGCGGAACGGCGTTGATGGCGACAATTGCCTTCGGCAGCCAGCGTTACTTCGAGAGCCAGGTGGAGGCCTCGCAATCGCTCAGCCAATGAAAAAAGCCGCCCGGGAGGGCGGCTCTTGGCCAAGGTGGCGATGCATCAGAACAAGGTGAAGCTCAGCCAGTAAAACACCCCGGCCACAAAGGCCGCGCAGGGAATGGTCAGAATCCAGGCCCAGACGATGTTGCCGGCCACGCCCCAGCGCACTGCCGAGGCGCGCTGCACCGAACCAACGCCGACGATGGCGCCGGTGATGGTGTGGGTGGTGGACACCGGCACGCCCAGCGATGTGGCGAGAAACAACGTGATCGCGCCACCCGTCTCGGCGCAGAAGCCGCCGACGGGTTTGAGCTTGGTGATCTTCTGACCCATGGTCTTGACGATGCGCCAGCCGCCGAACATCGTGCCAAAGCCGATGGCCAGATAGCAGCTCCAGATCACCCAGCTGGGCGGGGCCTTATCGCCAGCGCCGACCATTCCGGCGGCAATCAGCAGCATCCAGATGATGCCGATGGTTTTTTGCGCGTCATTGCCGCCGTGGCCCAGGCTGTACAGACCGGCCGAGACCAGCTGCATGCGCCGGAACCAGTTGTCCACCCGCAGCGGCGGCGTGCGCCGGAAGATCCACGACACCGCCACCATCAGCAGCGAGGCGAGCAAAAAGCCCAGCAGCGGCGAGACGATGATGAACAGCACCGTCTTCCATACACCGGCGGCCACCAGCGCCCCGGCGCCGGCCTTGGCGATCACCGCGCCGACGATGCCGCCGATCAGTGCATGGGAAGAGCTCGACGGAATGCCGTAGAACCAGGTCACCACATTCCAGGCAATGGCGCCGATCAGCGCGCCGAACACCACATGATGATCGACGATGCCGGGGTCGACAATGCCCTTGCCCACGGTGGCCGCGACCTTGAGCTGAAAGATGGCAATGGCCACGACGTTGAAGAATGCGGCGAACAGAATCGCCTGCTGGGGCTTGAGCACACCGGTGCTGACGACCGTGGCGATCGAGTTCGCAGCGTCGTGAAAGCCATTCATGAAGTCAAAGCCCAGGGCCAGCACCACCAGCAGGACGATGACCCAGAAACTGATTTGTAGGGGTTCCATATCAGTGAGCGCCGGGCCGACCCAAGCGAAATGGCGCCCCCTCGGGGGGCAGTGAACGAAGTGAGCGTGGGGGCATGATCATCCCTAACGGATCAGGAATTCTCGAGGACGATGCCCTCGATCAGGTTGGCCACGTCTTCGCAGCGGTCGGTGATCGATTCGAGCTGCTCGTAGATCGCCTTCAGCTTGATCAGCTCGCGCACGTCCTCCTGCTCGCGGAACAGCTTGGACATGGCCGCACGCATGACACGGTCGGCGTCCGACTCCATGCGGTCAATCTCTTCGCAGGTCTTGATCGCCGCCTCGGCAACCTCAGGGCGGCTCAGCTTGGGCAGCAGGGTCACGGCGTGCTGTACGCGCTCGCAGCACTTGGTGCTGAGCTCGCCCAGGCGCAGCACCTCCTCGGTGATCTTGCGCACGTCGTACAGCGACAGCGTCTCGGTGACGTCCTGGAACAGGTCCAGGATGTCGTCCATCGCGTTGATCAGGCTGTGGATCTGCTCGCGGTCGATGGGCGTGATGAAGGTGCGGTGCAGCAGTCGGTTCACCTCGGCGGTGACGCGATCGGCGTGGCGCTCGGCGGCGTCCACCTCGGCGGCATATTTCTCGCGCAGGGTCAGGTCCGAGTAGTTCTGCACCATCAGCATGAAGGCGCGTGAACCCTCGACGATCTTGCTGCCGTGCTCATTGAACAGCTCAAAGAAATTGCCTTCGCGGGGCAGAAATTTGCCAAAAAACATAGTGGGTCCTTGGACGAGCGCGGGCCATGTCGGCGCGGCTCATGTCATCAAATAGTCATCGTCATGTCACACATGACGGGTGCGAAGTGTACGTGCGAAGGCCGGATGTCTCGCATCCAGCCCTGCTCGGTCGGCCGCGGACGCGGTGATTTAGGGCGATTAGCTCACGCGTCGGAGCGGCTGGTCCGTCAGGCCGGCCAGCCAATCGACAGCGGCGCCCCGCCCCGGAATCTGCACGCCCGGATCGATTTCAAGCAGCGGCGCCAGCACAAAGGCGCGCTGGTGCATGCGCGGATGCGGCAGTTGCAGCGCCGGTGTGTCGAGCACCTTGATGCCGTGCAGCAGCAAGTCCAGATCAAGCGTGCGCGGCGCATTGCGATAGGGCCGCTCGCGGCCATGCGCCTGCTCGATGGCCTGCAGCGCGGCCAGCAGTGCTTCGGGCGACAGGCCGGTGCGCAAGACCGCCACCGCATTCAGGTAGTCGGGGCCGCTGGCATCCACCGGCGTCGTGCAATAGAAGGACGAACGACCCAGCCATTCGGTCTGCGGCAGTTGGCGCAAGGCCGTCAGCGCGGCCTCCAGGGTGGCGCGGGCGTCACCGAGGTTGGCGCCCAGGCCGATGAAGGCCTTTTCCATTGGCTTGTCGATTCAGTGCTCGGCGGCCGGCGGCGGCGCACCGCCCTCGGATCCCCCACCTGCACCACCGCGGGAGGCCGGCTTGCGGCGGCGACGGCGCTTCTTGGCGGCCGGAGCAGCGCCCTCACCTTCACCCTCCGCCGCCTCCGGACGCGGTGCTCGATGCGTGGCCGTTGATCCTTCGGCACGGGCCGGGCTGTTGCCACGGCGCAGGCGGTCGGCCTCGCGGGCCACCTCCAGCAGCGCCTGACGCTCGTCGTCGCTGCCCAGTGCAAAGTCCTCCCACCAGTCGGCCAGCGCCGGATCGACCTCGCCGGCGTCGGCGCGCAGGCGCAGGAAGTCGAAGCCGGCGCGGTAGCGCGGCTGATCCACCAGGCCCAGCGGGCCACTGCCGCTGCGGCGCTCGAAGCGGGGCTGCATCATCCAGATCTCGCGCATGTCGCCGGCGAGGCGGCCACGGCCAGAGATGTCGCCGATGCGGGCATCGAACACCGTCTCGATCGCCTGCTGCAGTGCCGGCACCGGCGGCTCGCCGCTGGCCTTCAGGCGGTTCCAGTGGTCCAGCACGTCATGCCACAGCATGCAGGCCAGCATGAAGCTCGGCGACACGCCACGGCCCTCGTTGACGCGCAGATCGGTGTCTTCCAGCGCCCGCTTGACGAAGGCGTCGCGGCCGTCCTTGCGGTGTGCGTCTTCCAGCACCACGTCCAGTATCGGGAAGATGCCCTTGTGCAGGCCCTGCTTGCGCAACTCTTCCAGGCTGGCCAGCGAGTGGCCGGTCTGCAGCAGCTTGATCATCTCGTCGAACATGCGCGAGGCCGGCACATTGACCAGCTGCTCGGCCATCTTCTTGATCGGCGCACGGGTCTTGGGCTCGATGTCGAAGCCCAGCTTGGCGGCGAAACGCACCACGCGGATGATGCGCACCGGGTCTTCGCGGTACCTGGTTTCCGGGTCGCCGATCATGCGCAGCACCTTCTTGCGCGCATCGGCCAGGCCCTTGTGATAGTCCACCACCACCTCGCGCACCGGATCGTAGTACATCGCGTTGATGGTGAAGTCGCGGCGCGCGGCATCCTCGATCTGCGGGCCCCAGACGTTGTCGCGCAGCACGCGGCCACTGGCGTCCACCACATGGCTCTTGCCGGCCATGTCGGCCTTGGAGGTCTTCTCGTTGCCGGCCACCTGCTCGGCATCGTCGTTGACCAGCAGCGCGCGGAAGGTCGAGACCTCGATCACCTCATGCTCGCGCCCTCGGCCGAACACGACATGGACGATGCGAAAGCGCCGGCCGATGATGAAGGCGCGGCGGAACAGACGCTTCACATCTTCCGGCGTGGCATTGGTGGCCACGTCGAAATCCTTGGGTCGCTTGCCGACCACGAGATCGCGCACCGCGCCGCCGACGATGAAGGCCTCGAAGCCGGCGTCCACCAGGGTCTTGACGACGCGCACCGCATGGTCGTCGAGCAGGGTCTTGTCGATCTGATGCTCGGCCAGCGGAAATTCGACGCGCTTGCCCAACACGCTTTGGGCCCCTTTGGCGCCCTTGGCGCCGGCCGCTGGCTTGCCCAGCAGCTTGTCTATGAAGGTCTTGATCATGCGAAGAGTTTCAGAATGGTCCAGCCGCGCTCGCGCGCAATGTGCTCCAGTGCCGGGGTCGGGTTGGTGGCCACCGGATGGCTCACCCGCTCCAGCAAGGGCAGGTCGTTGATTGAATCACTGTAGAAGGTGATGCGTTCGAAATCTTCCCAGCGCCGGCCCTGCGCCTGCAGCCAGTCCTGTACACGCGTGATCTTGCCGGCCTGGTACGAGGGCACACCGCGCACCGCGCCGGTATAGGGTGCATGGCCTTCTACAGAGGCCAGGCGCTCCAGTTCCACGGCGATCAGATGCGGCACGCCGAAGGCCTCGGCGATCGGCTCGGTGACGAATTCATTCGTCGCCGTGACGATGGCCACCAGGTCGCCGGCCTGCTGGTGGTCACGCACCAGCGAACGCGCATTGTCGTGCATCGCCGGTTCCATCACTTCGGCCATGAAGCGCCGGCGCGCCGCCAGGTACTCGCTAGGTGCCCGCGCCCGCCACACCGAGGTGGCGAAATCGACGTAGGCGTCCAGGTCCAGCCGGCCGGCCTGGTACTGGGCGTAGAACTCGTCATTGCGGCGCTGCCAGTCGTCACCATCGGTCCAGCCGATATCGACCATGAACTGGCCGAAGGCATGGTCGGAATCGGTCGGGATGAGGGTGCCGTCAAGGTCAAAAAGGGTCAGGTTCATGGTTTTACGTCTTGTTCAGCATCGGCAAGCATTTGCTTGAGCAGGGGCACGGTGACGCCGCGCTTGTGCGACATCGCGAACACATCCAGCCTGTCCAGCAGCTGCATCAGGTGTTTCGGGTCCCGCGCAAAGCGGGTCAGCAAGTAGTCCATTACCTCGTCGGAGAGGAAGATGCCGCGGCGGTCCGCCTCGCGGCGCAGCGCCGCCCGCATTTCCGGCTCGCTCAGCGGCTGCAGGCCGAACACCGGGCCCCAGCCGAGACGGGTGCGCAGGTCCTCGCGCACGGCCAGATCGACCGGCGGCAAGGCGCCCGAAGCGACCACCGACAGGCCCAGGGTGGCCGCCTCGACGAACAGTGCAAAGGCGGCATGCTGGCGGTCGGCGTCGAACAGATCGCAGTCGTCCATCAGCAGCAAGCTCTGGTTGGCGTCCACGCCCCAGGGCAGCGGCGTCTGCAAGTCATACCAACCCACCTGCCCCCCCTGCTGCTGCCAGCGCTGCGCCAACGCCCGCAGCACATGGGTCTTGCCGCTGCCGTGTGCGCCCCACAGGAACACCGGCGGCGAACCGGCGCTCAAACCCTGCAGATGGGCCAGCGCCGCGGCATTGGCGCCGGGCAGAAAGCTGTCAAAGCTCAAGGTGGGCTCGGAGCCCAGGGACAGGGGAATCTGCTTCAACGGCGACACATCCCGGTTCAGCCCTTGAACAGGGGGCTGTTCAGATACAGGTGGTGCAGGCGCATGCCGGCCACCACGCCCAGGGCGCTGGCAGGCAGCGCGATCATCACGCCGACAAAGCCGAACAGGTGGCCAAAGGCCAAGAGCGAGAAGATCACCGTCAGCGGGCTCAGGCCGATGCGCTCGCCGACCAGGCGGGGCGTCAGCACAAAGCTTTCCAGCACCTGGCCCAGGCCGAAGATCACCGCCACGGCCAGCACGCCATACAGGCTGGCGAACTGCAGCACGCCGGCCAGCAGGGCGAGCAGCAGGCCCAGGCCGAAGCCGAGGTAGGGGATGAACACCGCCAGGCCGGTGAACACGCCCACCGGCAGGGCCAGATCGAACCGCGCCACGGCCAGGGCCGCGCTGTAGAACACCGCCAGTATCAGCATCACCAGGATCTGGCCGCGCAGGTACTGGCCCAGCATCGCGTCGCAGTCCTCCAGAAAGGCGGCGGTGGGCTCGCGCACGCGCGGTGGCACCAGGGCCCAGACGCGCTCGCGCAGCGAGTTCCAGTCCATCAGCAGATAGAACAGCACCACCGGCATCAGCACGGCATTGCCGACGATGGCCAGCACGAAACTGCCACCGATACGGGCCGAGCTGAGCGCGGTGGCCAGCCAGTCTTCCAGATTGGCATCCAGGTACTTGACGACAAAGGCCTTGATGCTGGCCGTATCCAGCGAGACATTGATGCCGAACTGCGCCAGCCAGGGCACCAGATGCTCGTTCAGCGCTGCCGCCACGCGCGGGATCTGGTCGCGCAGCAGGGGCAGTTCCTTGCTCAGTATCGGCACGATCAGCAGCATCAGGGCCAGCACGCCGAGGCAGAACGCCGTCTCCAGCAGCAGCACCGCCACCAGGCGCGGCACGCCGCGGGCGACCAGGCGCTCGACGGCCGGATGCAGGGCATAGGCCAGCAGGGCCGCGACGATAAACGGCGCCAGCACCGGCGACAGCAGCCAGAGAACGGCAAAAAACAAGGCGGCCAGGGCCGCCCAGCTGAGCGCTTTGCGTTGGTGGGAGCTGAGGTTCATCCGCGGTGGGTGAGTCCTGAAAGAGTGGGCGATGGCACATTGAGGCTGCCGGCCGGGATTCTAAGGCGCCGCTGCCACATGCTAGTGCAGGCGATAGCGCCCATCACCACGCAGCCCGAACAGGCGCTGCTTGACGCTGGCATGGTCTGGCGCATCGGGGCATTGATCCAGGTAGAGCACATAGTCGGCCGCGGCCGCATCGAAGTGGCCCAGATGCTCGAAGGCCTGGCCGCGGTCGCGCCGTTCGGCTGGGGCGTCGGGCAGCAGCAGCACCAGGCGCTGAATCACCGCCAGCACCCGCGCCCAGTCCAGATTGCTGCGGTGGATTTCCTTCAGATTGCGCAGCATGCGGGCAATCACCTCGCGCGGCGCGGCCGGCCGCAGGAACAGCGCCAGCGGCGTGGCCGGCTCCTGGCCGTCCGGACCTCCGCCCTCGCCCTGAGCCTGGCGGTAGGGCGTCAGCAACTCCTCCAGATGCTCGCGCGACAGCGAGTTGCCGGTGAACGGATCAATCACCACCTCGCCCTGCGACATGCGCAGCTTGACCAGGAAGTGGCCAGGGAACGAGATGCCCCGCGCCAGCAAGCCGATCTGGCCGGCCAGCTCCATATAGATCAGCGCCAAAGTGATCGGAATACCGCGCCGGCGACTCAAGACCTGATGCACAAAGCTGTTGTGCATGTCGTAGAAGTTGTTGACGTTGCCGGCGAAGCCCAGCTCCTGGAAGAAGTAGCTGTTCAGCCAGCGCAGCTTGTTGGTCGGGCTGCTGTCGGCAGGAATGCGCCGGCGCAGCCGCGCGCCGAGGGCATCCATCTCGGCCAGCACCGACTGCACGTCCAGGCCGACGAACTCATCCTGTGCCAGCGACACGGCCGTCTCGAACAGCGGCAGGCTGGCGTCATCGGCCACCAGGCTTTGGAAGTATTCCAGCGCGCTGGGCGCCTCCAGGCGTAGGGATGAACTCATGGTCACAGTTTAGGCAGACTAGGCGGTCCGTTTCGCAAATTGGCGCAAATTGATGCCCAGCAGCAGCAGCGCCGCGAAATAGACGATGGCCGAGGCGACCAGCACGCCGGCCAGATACAGCGCCCGCAGTCCGTCGGTGGCGCCCAGGGCGATCCAGTCGAGGTAGTGGGCAGCCGCCCACATCAGCCCCCCCATCAAGGCCGAGCCGACGATGATGCGCAGGGCGAAGCCCATCCAACCCGGCTGGGCGCTGTAGCCGCCCAGCTTTCGAAGGCCGCGGAACAGCAGCAGGGCATTCAGCAGGGCCGCCACGCCGATCGACAAAGTCAGCCCGGCAATGCCCAGCCTGGGCACGAACAGCACATTCAGCCCCTGAGTCACCACCAGCGAGATGATGCTGATGCGCAGCGGCGTGCGGTAGTCCTGCCGGGCATAGAAGGCCGGCGCCAGCACCTTGACGGCAATGATGCCCAGCAGACCGACGCCATAGCCCATCAAAGCCAGAGTCGTGTTCTGCACATCGGCGGCCTGGAAGGCGCCGCGGTGATACAGCACCGCCACCATCGGCTGGGCAAACACCAACAGAGCCACCGCGCAAGGCAGGGCCAGCAGCAGCACCAGGCGCAGGCCCCAGTCCAGCAGGGCCGAATAGGCGGCCGTATCCCCGCGGCCCTGCGCCGCCGCCAGCTGGGCGGTCAGCACCACGCCCAGCGCAATGCCCAGCAGGGCCGTGGGCAACTCCATCAACCGGTCGGCATAGGTCAGCCAGGACATCGCGCCCACAGCAATGTGCGAGGCGATCTGGCTATTGATCATCAGCGACACCGGGGCAACCGACACCCCGAGCACGGCCGGGCCCATACGCCGCACCAGATTGCGCACGCCCTCGTGGTGCCAGGCGGACTTCAGCCGTTTAGGATTCAGCGCGATGCGCGGCAGCCGGCCGATGCGCATCAGCGCCGGCACCTGCACGGCCAGTTGCAGCACGCCGCCGATCATCACGCCGACGGCCAGGGCATAGATGGGTGGCAGGCCCCAGCCGGGCATGTACGGCGACAGCCACCAGCCAGCGGCGATCCAGGACAGGTTCAGTAGCACCGGCGTGGCGGCAGGCACGACAAACTTCCGCCAGGTGTTGAGCACGCCGGCAGCCAGCGAGACCATGGAGATCAGGCCGATATAGGGGAACATGAAGCGGGTCATCACCACCGCGGCGTCGTGCCCCTCCCCCTCCATGCCCGAGGCCAGCAGCCAGACCAGGGCCGGCGCGGCAAGCACGCCTAGAGCGCAGGTCGCCAGCAAGGCCCAGGCCAGCAGCGTGGCGGCGGCATCGATCAACGCCTGCGTGGCCTGGTCTCCCCGCTCGGCGCGGGTGGTGGCCAGCAGGGGCACAAAGGCCTGGGAGAAGGCCCCTTCCGCAAACAGCCGGCGCAGCAGGTTCGGGATGCGAAACGCCACATTGAAGGCATCGGTCATCGCATTGGCGCCAAACAGCGAGGCCACCATCTGCTCGCGCACCAGGCCGGTGATGCGGGATACCAGGGTCAACAGGGAAACAATCGAGGCGGCCCGTAGAAGATTCATGTAGTGCGACGATGTGCATTGGGGCGCCTGGGCGCAGGAGGGACTAGCCCAGAACGGCCGCATTATCGGGCCCGGCCGGGGCGCTAGCCCCGTTGCGAGGCCGGTTTTTGCACGGCTTCTGACGCGGCCCTGTCACCGGACTTGGCTAAGTGGCCGTACAAATGCTATACTCGTCGTCTTTGCACCAACTAGGCACCATTACAGCATGGCCACTTCTTCCAAAGCCAAAAAGAAAACCGTCCGTCTGGCATCGGGTCGCAAACGCGCTCGCCAAGACGCCAAGCTGAACGCTGCCAACACGGCACTGCGCTCCAAATTCCGCACGGTCATCAAGAACGTGCAAAAAGCTGTGCTGACTGGCGACAAGGCCAAGGCAGCCGAGCTGTTCCAGACCGCTCAGACCGTCATCGACTCGGTGGCTGACAAGGGCATCTTCCACAAGAACAAGGCAGCTCGTCACAAGAGCCGTCTGTCTGCGAAGATCAAGGCGCTGGCTGCAGCCGCCTAACAGCCTTCCTGGTGCAAAGCACAAAGCCCGCTTCGGCGGGCTTTTTGTTGACTGGCCCGCTTCGGCGGGCTTTTTGCATTCTGATCGGCAATCAATCCTTTTTGGACGCCCCGCCCTCGGGCAGCAAGCAGGCCTCGGCCACCTGCAGCCGGTTGTCACGGGCGAAGTTCATCACGAAGTCCCAGGCCATCGGCTCCAGGCTTTTCAGCTCTTCGTTGACGATCACGCACTTGATGCCGTTGATGACGCGCGGCACGCAATAGGGCGAGTAGCCGATATAGGCACCGATGCCGCCCTTGCCGCCACCAGGACGGAAGCAGGACATCGCACCGGCCAGCCGCTCGGCCCAGTCGCTGGGTCTGAACGTCTTGCCCTCCAGGGTCAGGCCCTGGATAAAGACTTCGCGGGGTTTGGGGAGGGACGGCGTCATGCTGAAACGTAAAACCAGTATTGTGCCTTGCTTGTGTTGCAGCGCAGCACGCCAGGCGCCCGCAACAGGCTCCAGGCCGGTGGTTTTGGGCAGCCGCCGCCTGTTCATGCACTTGAGGTCTATAGAATGCTTCAGGCATCCCTGCTTTCCCGGGATGCCTTTTTTATTCCCCGCAACCCCTATGGAGGATTGATGAACGCCCCTGAGAAGCCTGCCGTACCGACCGAACCGCATGTGATGCACACCTATGGCCGCCTGCCCATCGCCTTGAGCCATGGTCAGGGTTGCTGGGTCTGGGACACGGCGGGTCGACGATACCTGGACGGGCTCGGCGGCATCGCGGTCAACACGCTGGGCCATGGCCACCCGAAGCTGGTGCCGGCCCTGCAGGACCAGATCGCCAAGCTGATCCACACCTCCAACTACTACTTCGTGCCGCTGCGCGAGGAGTTGGCAGCGATGTTGGCCGAGTTCTCGGGCATGGACACGGTGTTCTATTGCAACTCGGGCCTTGAGGCCAACGAGGGGGCGCTGAAGATCGCGCGCAAATATGGCCATGACCGCGGCAACCACGCGCCTGAGGTGATCGTGTTCGAGGGTGCCTTCCACGGCCGCTCGATCGCCACCCTGTCGGCCACGGCCAATCCGCGCATCCAGGCCGGCTTCGGCCCGCTGGTCGAGGGTTTTGTGCGTGTGCCGCTGAACGACATCGCCGCGGTCGAGGCCGCCTTGAAGGCGCACCCGAACGTGACGGCCGTGTTCCTTGAGACGATCCAGGGCGAAGGCGGCATCAACCCTGCGACGATACAGTTCCTGAAAGACCTGCGCCGTGTTTGCGACGCGCATGACATCCTGCTGATGCTGGACGAGGTGCAATGCGGCATCGGTCGCACCGGCAAATGGTTTGTCCACCAATGGGCCGACATCGTGCCGGACGTGATGCCGTTGGCCAAGGGCCTGGGCTCGGGAGTGCCTATCGGCGCCGTGGTCTGCGGCCCCAAGGCCGCGACCGTGCTGCGCCCCGGCGACCATGGCACGACCTTCGGCGGCAACCCGCTGGCCATGCGTGCAGGCGTCGAGACGCTGAAGATCATGGTCGAAGACGGCTTGATGGCCAATGCCGCCACCGTCGGCGCGGCACTGACCGCCGGCCTGCGTCGCGAACTGGGGGGCCTGGCCGGCGTGACCGACATCCGCGGCCAGGGCCTGATGATTGGCATCGAGCTGGACCGCCCCTGCGGCGTGCTGCTGAGCCAGGCCGCCGATGCGGGCCTGTTGATCAGCGTCACCGCCGACAAGGTCATCCGCCTGGTGCCGCCGCTGATACTGAGCGAGGACGAGGCGGCCCAGATCGTCGCCATCCTGTGCCCTCTGATCAAGGCCTTTCTGGCCCAAAGTTGAACCACATGAAACCGGGTATGAGTCTGATGCGTCACTATCTCCAGTTCAAGGATTTCCGCGCCGAGGAATACGCCTACTTGTTCGAACGAGTGGCCATCATCAAGCGACGATTCAAGAACTACGAGAAGTACCAGCCGCTCGTCGACCGTACCCTGGCCATGATCTTCGAGAAGGCCAGCACGCGCACGCGCGTCAGCTTCGAGGCCGGCATGTACCAGATGGGCGGCTCGGTGGTGCACCTGACCACCGGCGACAGCCAGTTGGGCCGTGCCGAACCGCTGGAAGACAGCGCGCGCGTGATCAGCCGTATGGTCGATCTGGTGATGATTCGCACCTACGAGCAGACCAAGATCGAGCGCTTCGCGGCGCACTCGCGGGTGCCGGTCATCAACGGCCTGACCAACGAGTACCACCCCTGCCAGATCCTGGCCGACATCTACACCTATATCGAGCAGCGCGGCACCAGCGCGCGCGGTGTGATCGATCCGGACTGCCTCAAAGGCAAGGTCGTGGCCTGGGTCGGCGACGGCAACAATATGGCCAATACCTGGCTGCAGGCAGCCGAGATCCTGGGCTTCACGATCCATGTCAGCACGCCCAGCGGCTACGAGGTGGACGCCAAGGTGGCTGGCATCAGCAACAGCAACTGCTACAAGGTCTTCAAGGACCCGATGGAGGCCTGCCGAGGCGCCGATCTGGTGACCACCGACGTCTGGACCAGCATGGGCTATGAGGCGGAGAACGAAACTCGCCGCAAGGCCTTTGCCGACTGGTGTGTGGATGCGGAGATGATGGCGCTGGCCCGTCCCGATGCGCTGTTTATGCACTGCCTGCCGGCGCACCGCGGCGAGGAGGTGGCCGCCGAAGTGATCGACGGGCCGCAGTCGGTCGTGTGGGACGAGGCAGAGAACAGAATGCACGTGCAGAAGGCGCTGATGGAGTACCTTTTGCTGGGTCGCATCGGCTAACGCGGTCTGATGCTGTCCTTCAGGCTGCCCGGTGGGTAGTAGCGCAGGAAGGTTTTCCACAGCGCGCCCGACTTGGCCGCCCCCTCCAGCAACTCGCGCAGCGCAGCGCGATCTTCAAGGTTGACCGCCGTCTTGGAGATGTAGGCGCCACTGTCGCCCCACGGCAACTCGGGCAGCGGCTCGTAGCGCAGCTTGTCGATCAGATGCTCGATCCGGGCGTCGCCTACCATCGCGCCAACCAGGATTGAGGGCGCCATGATGGTCACATCGGCCATGCCGGCTGCCAGCTTGCGGGCGATCGAGTTGGCGTCCACGTCGAAAGCCAAACGGCCCTGCTTGCCCAGTTCTCTGACCAGTTCCTGGTAGGCGTCACCATAGTCATAGCCACGCACCAGGGCCACGCGTAACTCGCGCCGCTCCAGCAATTCCAGCGCGTTGCGCAGCGCAGGGCGCTCCGACGCCATCGAGATCAGGGTGGCGCGGTTGTAGATCAGCGGCACGAAGATGCCATGCTCATCGCGCCGGGGCGTCCGGCTGGCCGGAATCAACAGATCGGCCTTGCCGGTTTCGAACATCACTTCCTGGCGCGCTCTGGGCACCACCGAAAAGGCGAAACTGCAGCCCTCCTTGGCGGAACCACTGCGCAGGATGTCCGGATACACACCGCCCACGCCATCGGGCCCGACCGTTACGCTCAGGCCGGTGGGCGACACCGGCACATTGATGACACGCGAGCATTGGGCATGGGTGGCCACGGACGCCGCCAGCATCGACAAGCCCATGATGAGATCCAGGATCGTACGCACCCATGCTCCTTGACCAAGCGGCCTTCATTTTTGCCGATTTTCCTGTCAAACCGGTCACTGGTCTTGCGCTCATCGCACAACTCTGAACCCATGGCGCAACAAGCCGGAGCCGCCCTACCCTATGCTCAGCTTGCTGTCAGCACCAGCGGGCATGCTGCACCACCCATGAAACAAGCCCTCATCACCGATCTTCATGCCAACCGCGAGGCCTTCGAGGCCGTGCTGGAGCATGCCGGCGCCCAGGGCGCCAGCCGCTACGCCTTTCTGGGCGACTATGTCGGCTATGGCGCCGATCCCGGCTGGGTGGTGGACCGGGTGCGCGAGTTCGTCGCCCAGGGCGCCGTGGCGGTGATGGGCAATCATGACGCCGCGGTGGTGCAAGGCGCGGGCACGGGCATGCGCGAGGATGCGCGGGCGGCGGTCGAGTGGACACGCGCCCAGCTCAAGCCGGAACAACTCGACTTCCTGGCAAGGCTGCCGATGCACCAGCAGCGCGCCGACTGCCTGTTCGTGCACGCCAATGCCTTCGATCCCGGCGGTTGGGAATACATACTGGGCCGAGGTGAGGCGATGCGCAGTCTGCACGCCACGCGCCAGCGCCTGACCTTCTGCGGCCATATGCACGAGCCCATGCTGTTCCATCTGTCCGGCACCGGCAAGGCAGGGGATTTCACGCCGGTGGCCGGCGTGCCGATACCGCTGCTGAGCAACCGCCAGTGGCTGGCCATTCCGGGCTCGGTAGGCCAGCCACGCGATGGCAATCCGGCCGCCGCCTATGCGATGCTGGACCTGACCAGCGCCGAGCTGACCTTCCACCGCGTGCCCTACAACGTCGAGGGCGCCGCCCTGCGCATCCGCGAGGCCGGTCTGCCGGACCGGCTGGCCGCACGCCTGTTCGAAGGAGAGTGAGCGCATGGAAGAAGCCACCGGCCAAGCCACCGAACCGACTGTGCAGGACAAACACGGCCCGCTGGAGGCCGGCCAGGTCATAGACCAGTTCCGGCTGGAGGAGCGCCTGCACCAGGGCGGCATGGCCAATCTGTGGCGGGTGACCAGGCTCGATGGCGTCGAGCCCGAGCTGCCGCTGTTGATGAAGGTGCCGCGCATCAAGGGTGGTGAGGACCCGGCCACCATCGTCGGCTTCGAGGTCGAACAGATGCTGATGCCGCGCCTGAGCGGGCCCCATGTGCCGCGCTTCGTCGCCCGCGGGGACTGGACGCGCCAGGCCTATGTGGTGATGGAGCGCGTGCCCGGTGACTCGCTGCGCCCGCGCCTGGACCACGCGCCGCTGCCGCTCGGCGAGGTGGTGGACATCGGCATCAGGGTCGCCACCGCCCTGCACGACCTGCACCGCCAGCATGTCGTGCACCTGGATGTGAAGCCCAGCAACATCATGTTCCGCGCCAGTGGCGAAGCGGTGCTCGTGGACTTCGGCCTGTCGCGCCACGACCATCTGCCCGATCTGTTGGAAGAGGAGTTCTCGCTGCCGATGGGTACCGGGCCGTATATGTCGCCCGAGCAGGTGCAGTTCGTGCGCAACGATCCACGCAGCGACCTGTTCGCTCTGGGCGTGATGCTGTACCACCTGTCCACCGGCGAGCGGCCGTTCGGCCAACCCAGCTCGGTGGCCGGTCTGCGCCGCCGGCTCTATATCGAGCCCACGCCGCCGCGGGCGCTGCGCCCCGAGCTGCCGCCTTGGTGGCAGGAGGTGGTGCTGCGCTGCCTCGAAGTCAAGCCCGAGCGCCGCTACCAGAGCGCCGCCCAGCTCGCCCTTGATCTGCAGAACCCGGGCGAGATCAAGCTCACCGCTCGCTCAAGCAAGCTGCAGACCAGCGGACTGATGAAGCGCCTGCGCCGCTGGTTCGTCGCCCTGGGGGCCGAGCCGCCCACGCAGCAGAGCTGCACCGCACAGGTCGCACGCAGCCCCATCATCCTGGCCGCCGTCGATGTGCAGGGGGCAACGCCGGGCCTGCTGGCCAAGCTCAGTGAGACGGTGCGCCGCGTGCTGGAGATCGAACCCGGTGCCCGTCTGGCCTGCGTCAGCGTCATGAAGACCGCCCGCATAGGCATGGACGAGCTGACCGACGAGCAGGGCCGCAGCCACCACGTCAAGCAACTGGTGGCGCTGAAACACTGGGTGCGGCCGGTGTCGCAGGCGCTGAAGCTGGAGGATGGCCGGCTGACCTTCCATGTGCTGGAGGCCCCCGACCCGGCCACCGCGCTGATCGAGTTCGCCGCCAAGATGGGCGTAGATCACATCATCATGGGCGCGCGGGACAACTCGGTGCTGCGCCGCTACCTGGGCAGCGTGTCGGCACGGGTGGTGGCCGAGTCCGACTGCTCGGTGACGGTGGTGCGTGAGATCGGCAAACGCGCCGGTTGATTGAAGGAATGAGGAGACCGCCATTTCACGCATCCTGATCGCTGGCTTCCAGCACGAGACCAATACCTTTGCCGGCAGCCGTGCGGGCTGGGCCGAGTTCGAGAACGGCGGTGGTTTTCCGGCCCTTCGGCAGGGCCAGGACTTGCTGGGCCTGCGCGACATCGATGTACCGCTGGGTGGCTTTCTTGAGGCGATGCAGGGCCGCGACCACCACTATCTGCCGGTGATCTGGGCCGCGGCCTGCCCCAGCGGCCCGGTCACCCGAGAGGCCTTCGAGCGTATCGTTGACGCTATCGTCGAGGCGGCCCGGCTCGAGCAGCCCGACGCCGTCTACCTGGACCTGCATGGCGCGGCAGTCGCCGAGCATGTGGACGACTGCGAGGGCGAGCTGCTGGCGCGGCTGCGTGCGGTGCTGCCGCCGCAGATACCGATTATTGGCAGCCTCGACCTCCACGCCAATGTCAGTGTGCAGATGCTGGAGCTGGCCGATGCACTGGTCAGCTACCGCACCTATCCGCATGTGGACATGCGCGCCACCGGCGCCCGCGCCGCCGCCCTGCTGCAGGCCCGGCTGGACGGCGCGCCACGGCTGGCCCTGGCCTGGCGGCAGACGCCCTTTCTGATCCCGCTGAACGCGCAGTGCACCGACCTGGCCCTGCCGCGGCAGATCTACGGCCAGCTCGCCGCACTGGAGCAAGACGGCGTGCAGCACCTGAGCTTTGCCACCGGCTTTCCGGCCGCCGACATCGCTTGCTGCGGCCCCGCGCTATGGGGCTATGGGGCCGACGCGGCAGCCGTGCGCGCGGCCGTCGATCGTTTGGCCGACGCCATCGAGGCGCAGGAGTCCGACTGGGGCTTCGAGCTGCTCGGCGCCACCGAGGCGGTGCGCCGGGCGATGGCCATCGCTGCCACCGCCCAGCGCCCGGTGGTGATTGCAGACACGCAGGACAACCCCGGTGCCGGTGGCCACTGCAACACCACCGGCATGCTGCGCGCGCTGCTCGATGCCGGTGCCCAGGGCGCTGCACTGGGCCTGCTGTTCGACCCGGCAGCGGCGGCAGCCGCCCATGCGGTTGGCATCGGCGCAGAACTCGAGCTGGCCTTGGGTGGCGAACCCGGCATGGCCGGCAACGAGCCGCTACACGGGCGCTTTATCGTGCTCGGCCTGGGCGACGGCTGCGTCACGCTGCCCGGCCGGATGATGAATGGCGTGCAGACGAATCTGGGCCCCTGCGCGCAACTGGCGATTGGCGGCGTAAAAGTTGCCGTGTCCAGCGGCCGCATGCAGATGCTGGACCGGGCGCTGTACCGCCATGTCGGCATAGCGCCCGAGGCGATGAAGATTCTGGTCAACAAGAGCTCGGTACATTTCCGCGCCGATTTCGCGCCGATCGCCGAGCAGGTGCTGGTGGCGCAGGCGCCGGGCGCAATGCCGGCCGACCCCGTCACGCTGGCCTGGTCCAAGCTGCCGGCGGGCAAGCGGCTGCGGCCTGGCGGCCCTGCCTTCATGCACGCCAAGCCGGGCTGAAGTCTCACAAGTCGAACTGCACCTGCACCACGCTGGCATGGCCGGCTTGCACGACCAGCCGGCCACCAAGGCGCCGCGCCATTGCCAGCATCGCGTGGTTGTCCCACAGCACCTCGCCGAGCAGGCGCTTCAGACCCTGCCGCCGAGCCATCGCCATCAGCCGCCCCAGCAGGTCGCGCGCCAGGCCCTGGCCCTGCCAGTCGTCGGCCACGACCAGGGCGAACTCGGCGTCGCTGCCGCTGCCTTGCCGCACATAGCGGGCGTCGGCCACCAGTTGGTGCCCCCCGTCGCCGCCCCAGGCAGCCAGTGCCACATGGTCTTGCTGATCGATCTCGCTGAGCCGGCTCAGCAGGGTCGGGCTGAGTTCGCGCAGGCCGTACTGGAAGCGCATGTAGCGCGCATGGGCGGACAGTCCGCGCACAAAGCGCTGCAGCGCATCGGCGTCCTGCGGGCGCAGCGGGGCGATGTGCAGGCCCCGGCCGCGGCCCAGGGGCCACGCCGTGACCGGCCCGGGTTGAAGCAGCGTTTGCATCACCGTGCGCCGGCCGGGGCCGCGGGCTGCAGCCAGTGGCGCAAGCCTTCGATCAACCGCGCCAGCACGCCGGTGTCGCTGCCGGCGCGAACCACCTGTGCGCGCCCCGCAACGCCATCGATCTCCAGCTCCAGATTTCCACCGGCGCGCAGCGGATAGACGACCACCGACGCGTCCGTTTCAAGCACAAAAGTTTCGCCGGCAGAAAGCACGATGTCACGTGGATCGGCATCCACGGTGATCCAGGCCTCGCCGCTGCGCACGCTCAGCCGAGTGTGGCGGGCGTACTGCAGCCGGGCAACGCAGCCGGCGGCCACGGGCAGATTGACCTTGCGGGTGGTGATGAACATGATCAGCTCCTTGATCGAGATGACAGACCGGGGGAATGGATGCAATACTGATCTCGCACGACCGTGCGGACAAACGTTCATATCGAATCCAAAGCATTCCTCCAGCGCATGCAAAACCATCCCAAACGGCTACCGCCGCTCGATCTGCTGGTCTCGTTCGAGGCGGCGGCGCGCCAGCTGTCCTTCACCCGCGCCGGGGCCGAGCGTTTCATCACCCAGTCGGCGATGAGCCGCCAGATCGCGGCGCTGGAGGAGGAGCTGGGCGTGCCGTTGTTCCGCCGCCGCCACCGCAGTCTGGAGCTGACGCCCGAGGGCCAGCAGCTGCAGGCGGTGTGCACCGAGATGCTGGTGCAGCTGCGCGCGGTGATAGGCCAGATCCGCGCCCCGGCGCGGCGCGAGGAGCTGGCACTGACGACCACGCCGGGCCTGGCCTCGCTGTGGCTGATACCGCGCCTGGCGCTGTTCACCAAGGCCCATCCGGGCATCGATGTGCGGCTGGACGCCAGCCTGGATCTGCACGAATTGGGTGCCGAGGGCTTCGATCTGGCCATACGCTATGGCCGCGTCGGCCAGACCGAGGGCCAGCAGCTGTTCGGCGAGGTCATGCTGCCGGTGTGCAGCCCCAAACTGCTGCGCGCCGGGCCGCCGTTGCACACGGCGGCCGATCTGCGGCAACACACCTTGCTGCAGATGCAGCTGAACAGCCGCCGCTCGGCCATGCCGCTGGAATGGGAGCTGTGGCTGCAGTCACAGGGCCAGGCCGGCCTGCAGCCGGCGGCCACGCTCAGCTTCAACGGCTATGGCGAGACCATCACCGCCGCCCTGGCTGGCCAGGGCGTGGCACTTGGCCGCAGGCCGCTGGTGGACGCACTGCTGCAAAGCCGCAAGCTGGTCGCCCCATTCGCCGATGACGGCCTGGCCTCGATGCGGGCCTTCCATCTGATGGTGGCACCCGAGGCCGTGGCACGGCCAGCCGTGCAGGCCTTGACTCAGTGGCTGCTGGCGCAGGCGGCCTTGACGGCCGCTGCTTCGGGTTGATCAGGACGTGGCGAGCCGCTGAGACTGCGTACACTGCGCGCATCTCTGTCGTATTACCTTCGGGACTTGACCCATGAAATTTCGCTCCGCCTGCCTGACCGCCCTGCTCGCCCTGTCGTCCAGCGCCTTTGCGGCCGCGCCGCAGTACCTTGTGCTCGACCAATCAACGCCCAATCTGATCGACAAGGCCTCGGCGGCGGCCACGGTCAAGGCAGTCACGACCCCGCAGATGCTGAAGCTGTATTCGCCCAAGAAGTGGGGCTTTGCCACCGAGGTCGAAGGCGGCTTCACGGCCAGCAAGACCTGCGTGGTGACAGCGCGGGTGATGCTGTTGCCGGTCGGCGTCAGCGGCAAGACCCTGGTCTTCAAGGCCGAGAAGAAGGTCACCACCTTCGACGCCCTGCCCGCTGCCACGCAGGATCAATGCAAGGAACTGGCCAGCGCCAAGTTGAAGGAAGCCGTGGACGCGATGGTCTTCAGCCTGATCAAGTCCTGATCAAGCACTGACGCTCAGGACAGCACGGTCCAGATCATCACCAGTATCAGCACGACCGCAACGGTCGAGCTGTACAAGGTGATCAACATTGCCGAGCGCAGCAGGCCCAGCCACCAGCGTCCACCATAGACGCGCTGCTGGGCCAGCTGCGTGTAAATCGGTACGGCCAGCAAGGCCAGCGCAGCCACCAAGGGGTGGCCGACCAGTGCCAGGGCAGTCATCGCGAACCAGAACGCGTGCAGGTGCAGCGCGAACACCATGTGCTCGGTGTAGCGCAAATGCCGGTCGATGAACACCAGCTTCAGCCACAGCGCAAACATCGGCAGCAGCAGGAACATGGCAGTGCCCCAATGGCTCAGAAAGCGCTCGGGCGCCTCGCTCAGCTGGCGCTTCAGGTTCTTCGGGTCCAGATCGAAGCGGTAGCCCAGCTTGCTGCACATCCACGGCGGCAGGCCCTCGCAGTAGAAGACACCGTCCTTGTCCACACCGGCGCGTGCCGCGCCCACGTCGATGAAGGTCAGATCGGGGCCGGGCTTGAACTCGATCGGCTTGCCATCGGGCCGCACATCGGGGAACTGGATCGCGCCGCTGAAGCGAAACAGCAGCAGCGTCAGCACGCTGATCGTCAAATACAGCCGCACCGGCTGCACATAGCGGCGCTTGCGGCCGGCGAGGTATTCCAGGGTCAACCGGCCCGGGCGGAACAGCAGAAGGGCCAAGGTGCGCCACAGCGCCCCCTCCATGGCTACATAGTTGCCGCCCAGGTGCTGGATGAATTCTCCGACGGTGGGTGGCTTGGGCGAGGTGTCCTGCCCGCAGGCGGCACAGAACTTCGGGCGAGGCTCGCCCAGCACAAAGCTGCAATTGCGGCAGCGCGTCTGCTGCACGGCCTGGCCCAGGGGTCGCCCCTCCGCCAGCGATGTTTCTGCACTCAAGACATGACCCCATGTTGATCCGGAACCCCACGCCCGGACATGGCGGATATTAAGCTTTGTGTGCCGGACCTTGCCGTCCCCCGGCAAGCTCGGGCACCAACTGACCAAGTGCTGGCAGCGCTGCGCCGACTACTTTTCGACGAAGACCACGGCGCTGCGGGGCGGAATGTTGAAGCTGCCGTCGCTGGCTTCGTAGCGTGCCAGCGCCGCAGGCCGCAGGTCGCCGGCCCCGGGGCGCAGATGCACCGGGTGCAGCTGGTAGGCACGCCCCCGCTCGGCAGCGATGCTCAGCCGCTGCGCCTGCTTGTCGACATTGATCAGGTAGACCAGGCGCCTGAAGCCGGCGTCGGCATGGTCCTCGCCGTCGAGCTGCCCGACGATCAGCACCGGGTTCTGCTGCGGCCCGGTGTTGTGGAATAGCAGCCGCGCCTGAACGTCGGCCGCGCCGCGCAGACGGAACAGGCCCGAGCTGGCGCGGATCGCCAGCAGGTCGCGGAACATGTCGCGGGACATGGCGATCTCGGTCGGTCCGGGCTTGATCGCCGGGTTGTCCAGCAGCGGCAGCAGCCAGGGATACATCACGCCGTTGTCGGCCTTGGGCGGGGCGCCGCTGCCGAAGTGGTTGTCCGCGCCGCTCCAGTCGATGCGATTGAACCAGTCTCCCGAGTCGTAGCTGTTGCCGTCCATGGACTTGGAGCGCAGCAGGTCCTGGCCGGCATGGAAATAGGCCACGCCCTGGCTGAAGGCGGTGATGGCCGCGCCCAGCATCTGCACGCGCACGCGGTCCTGCGGTGGCGTGCTCAGGGGCAGCCGGTAAGCGTTGATGTCGAACAGAGTCTGGTTGTCGTGGTTCTCGCCGTAGTTGACCACCTCGGCAGGCTGGCTCACATAGCCGGCGGGCTGCCCGCCGTAGTCGATCTGCTCCAGCGTCTTGACAACGCCGTCATGGGCAGTCATCGCATAGCCGCGCAGCGAGCCGGCCAGGCCCACGCGCACCAGGTCGGCGGCCCGCAGCAACTCGCTGCGCGGCCGTGGTGTGGTGACGCGCTCGTTGGCGTCATAGACCAGGCCGTTGATATACCCCTGGCTGGTCACCATGGCCTCACCCGAGACGCCATGGCCGCCGCCGCGCACCGCGTCGCGCGTGCGGTCGCTGAAGGTGCCTATGCCGGACCCATTCAGCGACAGCTGCGAGGCCTGCACAAAGCGTGCGCCGTCGGCGACCTCGCCGAAGTTCCAGCCCTCGCCGATCAGATGGATGTGCTGACCCACCGCAGCATCGAGCCGGGCCTGCAAGGCTTCCATCGCCGCTCGGGGCTGGTGGGCCATCAGGTCGAAACGGAAGGACGCTATCTTGTAGGCCTGCGCCCACTGCAGCACCGAGTCGCTCATCAGCTTGGCCATCATGCGGTGCTCGGTGGCGGTGTTGTCGCAGCAGGTGGACTGCTCGACCTCGCCACGGGCATTGAGCCGCTGGTAGTAGCCCGGCACGATGCGGTCCAGCACCGATGTGTCTTTCTGCCCCGAGGCCGCCGTGTGGTTGTAGACCATGTCCATGCCCACGCGCAGGCCGGCGGCATGCAGGCCCATGACCATGCGGCGGAATTCGATGATGCGGCGGGCGCCATCAGCAGGGTCGGTGGCGTAGCTGCCCTCGGGTGCGTTGAAGTGAAAGGGGTCGTAGCCCCAGTTGAAGCAGTCGCCGGCGGCAACGGCCATCACCGCGGCCTGCTGGGCCTCGCTGGCGGGGCCGGCGTCGGGCACCTGGGGTGTGATGCAGCCGGCCTCGGGCACGCTGGCGATGTCGAACACCGGCAGTAGATGCACATCGGTCAGCCCGGCCTCGCTCAGCGCGCGCAGATGCTGCATGCCCTTGGCCCCCGGCTCGGTGAAGGCCAGGTACTTGCCGCGGTGGGCCGGCGTCACCGACGCATCGCCGATCGAGAAGTCGCGCACATGCAACTCGTAGATCACCATATCGGTCTGCGCCCTCACCTTGAGCGGCGCGCGGCTGGCATCCCAGCCGGCGGGCTTGAGCCTTGCGTCCTCGAGATTGGCGACATAGCTGCGCTTCGAGTCGGTCGTCAGGCTGACCGAGTACGGGTCGGTGACGCGGTTCCGCACCATGCCGACGCCACGAACGAACACGTCGAGCACATAGCTGTAGTAGCTGCCCGTCAGATCGCTCTGCAGCGCCAAGGACCAGAGGCCGGTCCTTGGATCAAGCCGCATCGGCTGGGTCGACAAGGCCTTTCCCGAGCCGCTTGCATAGCGGCACAGGCTGACCCGCTGCGCGGTCGGCGCCCAGAGCTTGAAGCGGGTCGAGCCGGGGTCGGGCTTGGCGCCCAGATCGGCCACCTGCTCGGCAGCGGCATAGAGATCGTCCAGCGCGGCGGCGGCCTGCAGCGCGGTGGCGCGCAAGACGCTGCCGTTCACCCGCTCCTGGACCAGCAGCAGCTGCCCGCGGTGCAGGGCTTTCAGATCGGGCGCGGCGACGCTCAAGCGCACGCCGGCCTTCAGGTACTTGAAGCGCTGAGCCAGGGACTCGGGCAGCGGATCAGCCGGCTCGGCCAGAAGCCAGGCGCCGTCGGCGCCGCTGACGCGCTGTCCCGGCTCGACCCGCAGGCGCCCATCACGCGAGGCATAGAGCTTGAAGCGACTGCCGGCTTCGGCATGGACGCCAGGCCACTGCAGCAGCCGGGCGGCGAGCCAGATGCCCTCGGCGGCAATGACCTGTGACGGCTGCAGCACCTGGTGCAGTGCTTCGGCATTGCAGGCCGCCACCGAATGGGCGCTGGCCTGACCCGGGTTCAGGCCCAGCAGCAGCGCGGCGAGAGCCAAACCTTCAAGCATACGGATACGCATCGCGTCTTTCGTCGGAGGTTGAACGGAAAAATAGTAGCAAAACTACACACCAAAGCATTCACCAGTTTCAATTTTTGGTGAAATTACCTATGCTGATTACCAAACTCCAGTTCCTGGCAATGTACTTTAGCTACAAATATATGGCACTAAAAACAGGCTTGTGCATGGCCTTGCTGCTGCTTCAGACCGGCCTGTCGGCCGCGCCGGTGGACATCAGCACCGTCGCCGCCCGCGATACCGGCAGCCGCCTGGCGCTCGGCTGGCAGCACGGCGCCTTCATGGAAATCTTCGTGCGCGGCTACGCCGACAGCAACGGCGACGGCATTGGCGATCTGCGCGGCCTGACGTCAAGGCTGGACTATCTGAAAGAGCTGGGCGTCAAGGGGCTGTGGCTGATGCCCATCACCGCCAGCTCTGACCATGACCACGGCTATGCCACGACCGACTTCCGCGCGCTGGAACCCGACTACGGCACCTTGGCCGACCTTGATGAGCTGCTGAAGCAGGCGCACGGGCAAGGCATCGGCGTGATCATGGACTACGTGGTCAACCACGGCTCGCAATCGCATCCGCTGTTTGAGCAGTCGGCCTCTGACCCTCACAGCAAGTACCGCGACTGGTTCGTTTGGCAGGCCCCGGCGCCGAATCCGGCCATAGCGGGCTGGGACATCTGGGGCAAGAACCCCTGGACGGCAACGCCCAACGGCGCCTACTTCGGCACCTTCGGTCCACATATGCCGGACTTCAATCTGAAGAACCCGGTGGTGGTGGAGTATCACAAGAGCAGCCTGCGCTTCTGGCTCAATCGTGGGCTGGACGGCTTCCGGCTCGACGCCGTGCCCCACCTGATCGAAAACGATGCGGGGCGCTGGAACGACCAGCCGGAAAGTCGTTCGCTGACCAACGACCTGCGCCGGCTGATCAACGCCTACAAGCAACGCCACGTCGTTTGCGAGGCCACCGCCAACCCGACCGCCTATGCCGCGCCCGAGGTCTGCGGCAGCGCGTTTGCCTTCGGCCATGAGCAGCGCATCATCAAGGCCGCACAGGGCGACAGCGAGGCCATCAAGGCGGTGGCCAACTACTTCAACACGGCGCCGCTGACGATGGCGACGATGCTGTCCAACCACGACATCTTTGCCGGCGAGCGGGTCTGGGATCAGCTGCAGGGCAAGGTGGCCGCCTACAAGCTGGCCGCCGCCAGCTACCTGCTGCAGCCGGGCACGCCCTTCATCTATTACGGCGAGGAAATCGGCATGGCCGGCGTCAAGGGTCTGGCCGGCGACGAGCCGCTGCGCACACCGATGAGCTGGACTTCCGATCTGAGCGGCTTCAGCGCCGGCGGCAAGGCCTTCCGGCCGCTGTCGCCAAACGCCGCCACCCAAAACGCACAGGCCCAGGCGGCCGATCCAGACTCGATCCTGAACTTCTACAAGGCCATGCTGAAGCTGCGCAACGGCCTGCCGGCGATTGCCCGGGGCAGCTACCGGGCGGCCAAGGCCGAGGGCCAGACCTTGAGTTTCCAGCGCGTGCTGGGGCGCCAGCATTGCCTGGTGGCGATCAACTATGCGGCCGACGTGCAGCGACTGAGCTTCGAGCAATTGCCCAGGCGAACGGCCTTGCGCGCGGCCTATCCCCCCAGCACGACGGCACTGCTGAGCGACGCACAAGGTCGCTCGCAGCTGAGCCTGCCCGCACAATCGCTGGCGGTGTATTGCCGATGAAACTCTCGCAAGCTGCCGCGGCACTGGCCGCCCTACTGATGACCTCAAGCCCCGCCCAAACGCTGACCCGCATCGAGCCCGAAAACTGGTGGGTAGGCATGCAGGAGCCGACCGTGCAATTGCTGGTGCGAGGCGAGCGCATCGCCGAACTCAAGCCGCAGCTGCGGCATGTCGGTGTGACCTTGCAGCGCGTGACCCGCGGCGACAGCCCCAACTACCTGTTCCTGGATCTAAAGCTTGATGCCAAGGCAAGACCCGGCACGGTGGAACTGCGCTTCGAGCTCGATGGCAAGACCGTGCTGACCCACGCCTACCCGCTGCTGGCGCGGGCACCGGGCTCGGCGCAGCGCCAGGGGTTCGGCCCGCGGGACGCGATCTACCTGATCGTGCCCGACCGCTTTGCCAAACGCGGCACGGCCGGCGACACCCCGCTGGGCCTGCGCGAGGGCATGAACCGCGGCACACCCGGCGGGCGGCACGGCGGCGACATCGCCGGCATGCGCCAGCACCTGGACTACATCGCCGCCATGGGCTTCACCCAGCTCTGGCCGACGCCGCTGACCGAGAACGATGCCGCCAGCTACAGCTACCACGGCTATGCCAGCACCGATTTCTACAAGATCGACCGACGCTTCGGCAGCCGGCAGGACTATCTGAACCTGGTGCGCGAGGCCGGTGCACGCGGCATCGGCGTGATCCAGGACATCGTGCTCAACCATATCGGCGCCAACCACGCATGGATGCGCGACCCGCCGACCCGGGACTGGGTCAACCAATGGCCCGGCTACACCGAAACGAACCACGCGCGCACGACCCTGCAAGACCCCTATGCCAGCGCCAGCGACCGCCAGCGCTTCGCCAACGGCTGGTTCAGCCCCAATATGCCGGACCTGAACCAGCGCCAGCCGCTGCTGGCCACTTACCTGATTCAGATGAGCGTCTGGTGGGTCGAGACGGCGGGCCTGTCGGGCCTGCGCACCGATACCTACTCCTACTCGGACCGGGCCTTTCTGGCGCGCTGGTCGCAGCGGTTGCTGCAGGAGTACCCACACCTGAATATGGTGGGCGAGGAGTGGAGCCCGCACCCGGCCATCGTGTCGTACTGGCAGCGCGGCAAGCGCAACCACGACGGCTATGTCTCCAGCATGCCCGGCATGATGGACTTCCCGCTGCATGGCGCACTGCTCGCCGGCCTGTCCGAGACCGACAGCCATGACGGCGGCTTCACCAAGCTTTACGAGGCGCTGGCCCACGACTTCGCCTACCCGGACCCGGCGCGGCTGGTGCTGTTCCCGGGCAATCACGACACGCCGCGCATCTACTCGCTGCTGCATCAAGACCTGGCCCTGTACAAGATGGCGATGGCCTATATCGCCACCACGCGGCGCATACCGCAGTTCTTCTACGGCGACGAGGTGCTGCTGCAAAGCCCGCGCCAGCGCGACGATGGTGCGGTGCGGGGCGACTTCCCCGGCGGCTGGGCCGGCGATGCGGTCAACGCCTTCACCGGCGCCGGCCTCAGCCCCGAGCAGCGTGAGGCGCAAGACTTCATGCGCCGGCTGCTGAACTGGCGCAGGCAATCCAAGACCGTGCACGAGGGCGCGCTGATGCAGTTCGCGCCGGAGCAAGGCGTCTATGTGTTTTTCCGCTACCTGCCCGGCGATGCAACCGCCGCCAAGGTGATGGTGGTGTTGAACAAGAACGCCAGCGACACGCCGCTGGACACGCGGCGCTTCGCCGAGATGCTCGGCCCCGCGTCGACCGGTACCGATGTGCTGAGCGGCACGCGCTATGAGCTTGGCCGGACGCTGCGCGTGCCGCCCCGCTCGGCCCTGGTGCTGCAGGTCAGGTAGTCCGGGCCCCCGCTTCATGTCCGGCCTGACACAAACCGCGAACAAGACCTTACGAACAGGCAACAGCCGCGCAACCCGTGCCGGTTGGAATCATCAGCGGTTGGCGCGATGCGCCGACCAGTGGTTTCAACCGAGGACATGGAATGATGCGAAGCGGAATGATGAGGGGCGGCCTGCCCAGCCTGTTGGTGGCGGGCACGGCCCTGTTGGTGGCCTGCGGCGGCGGTGGCAGCAGCTCGGGCACGACCCAGGTGCGCATGGTCAACGCCACGGTGGGCGTGAGCTCGCTGGATCTGTACACCACCGACGCCCTGTTGCTCAGCGGCGTGCCCAATAACGCGGCCAGCGCCTACAAGGATGCCAGCACAGGCAACTACACGATCAAGGCCACGAACACCGGCTCGGCCACCGCGCTGTCCAGCGCCTCGCCGACCTTCGAAAAAGACATGGCCTACACCGTCGTCACCTGGGGCTTGGCCGGCGCCACCCAGACCTTCTACTTCCCCGACAACGAAGAGGCGCCGAGTGCCGGCCTGGCCAAGGTACGCCTGTTCAACACCTCGCTGGACGCCGGTGCGCTGGACCTCTACCTGACCACCCCCGGTGCCGACCTGGGCAGCGCCACGCCGGTGGTCAGCGCCATCAGCGGCAGCCGCTTCAGCGGCTACAGCGAGGTCACCGCCGGCACCTATCGCCTGCGCGTCACGGCCAACGGCAGCAAGACCGATGTGCGGCTGGACCTGCCCTCGGTCACGCTGTCGGCGCTCGACGTGTTCACCCTGATCACCCAGCCCAGCCAGAGCGGCATGCTGGTGCATGGACTGCAAATGCTGCAAAAGGGCGCGGTGGCCGCCAGCCCCAACACCCAAGCCCGCGTGCGCCTGGTGGCCAGTGTGGCCGGCAACGGCGCCGTCACGGCCCATGTGGGCAGCAGTTCGCTGAACGTGGGCCTGCCCTCGCCCTCGGTGGGTGGCTATGTGCTGGTGCCGGCCGGCAGCCAGGCGCTCAGCGCCCAGGTCAGTGGCACGGCCCTGACGCCCGATACGCAAAGTCTGGTGGCCGGTGGCGACTACACCCTGCTCGCCTACGGCCCGCTGGCCGCACCCAAGCTGACCTTGATTGCCGATGACAACCGCCTGCCCACCGTAAGCACCAGCGCCAAGATGCGCTTGATCAACGGCGTGTCGGGCCAAGGTGGCCTGACCCTGGCGGTGGACTTCAGCGCCCTTGCGAACAATGTGGCTGTGGGCAGCGCATCCGATTTCGCCTTGGTGCCCAGCAACAGCGCCGCCCGCATCGACGTCACCTCGGGCCTGACCGGCACGACGCTGTACAGCAGCAGCACGACAACGTCCAACGGCACCGCAACCACGATCAACATCCTGCAGCAAGGCGTTTACACCCTGTTCATGCTGGATGGCGCGGCCAGCCCCAGCGGGGCCCTGCGCCGCGAACGGTAACCCGAGCTCGTCGCGACAGTCTCTTAGACGCCAGGCCCCAGTCTGGTGCCAAGCCCCTCGGGGGGAGTGCACCATCGCGGTGCCCGCCCTCGTTCACCGCCCTCCGTTTCGCCGGATGGGCGGTTTTTTTCGTCCGGATGCTGCTCGCCGGGCGGGCGCTCAGCGCACCGACCTGATCGCCGGGCGACAAGCAGCCTGCCAGCTGTCACAGCGCTTAAACATTTGTGCAACATACTCGTGCCCGATGGTTTTGCCCGAGCTGGTCTTGGGCGGGCCACCGGGCCGCGGCCCCCGGCCTCGGCGCCTCGGACAGTCGGTGGTTTCCAGGGAACACGGCGTCGAGTCAGTCTTGAATCCGGATCAAGCACAAAGCCGGAAAGCTTTCAAGCCGTAGTTTCTCGGGTCAGGTCGAACCTCGAAAGAAAACGTTTGCGCCCCCCTCGGGTGGTACATTTTTTGGGTACAAATTGACCGATGGAGCCCACGTAACAACGGCCGAGTCACAGGACTTCACGCTTGAATCGGTGACCTTCCAGGTGGGGCAATAGGCACAGTCCTTGCAAGCCGTCACATTGTTTATGACAGCTGCCTGGGGTTTGTCATCAAGGCGGACCGGGCGCAGATGGATTTTTCAAACTCTGTGGCAAGGAAGAGGAAAACGTTTGCGAGCTCATTCAATCGGGTCGAGTTCGCAGTTTTCCTGACACAGAGGCAGTACGGCAGCGCAAGCGTCCAGGGTTTGACGCAGCGCGAAGTGGTGGATTCGGCGTGGGCCCCGGCGGCAAGGCCTGAAGGGCCCTCCCAGCATCGATAGGTTATTTTTTGAGGAGTTATTGGAATGAGCAGCAAATCTTGGCATAGCTTCCAGCGCACCGCGCTGTATGCGGCGGTGGCCATCGTCGCCGCAGCACCGGCACTGGCGCAGAACACGACGGCAGCCGTGGCCGGTCGTATCACGGGTGCCGATGGCAAGCCTGTGGCAGGCGCGACGGTGTCCATCCTGCACCGTGAATCGGGCTCCGCGAGCACGCTGACCACCGACAACGAAGGCCGCTATGTGGCCCGAGGCCTGCGCGTTGGCGGCCCCTACGTCATCACCGTCAGCAAAGGGGCAGACCGCGAAGTGCGCGATGGCCTGTTCCTTGCCCTGGCCGAATCGCTGAACCTGGACGTCAGCCTGGGTGGCGCCGCCACCGCCCTGACCACCGTGACGGTGACCGGCCAAAGCCAGGCCGCCAGCAAGTTCAACAGCAGCACCATGGGTGCGGGCACCAGCATCGGCCGGCAGGAGCTCGATGCCTATGCCTCGATTGCTCGCAATCTGCAGGACTATGCCCGCAGCGACCCGCGCATCTCGCAGACCGACAAGGAGCGCGGCGCGATCTCGGCCTTGGGCCAGAACGTGCGCTTCAATGCCATCACCGTCGACGGCGTGCGCACCAACGACACCTTCGGCCTGGAAGACAACAACCTGCCGACGGCCAAGCAACCGATCTCGATCGACGCGATCCAGTCGGTGCAGGTCAACCTGTCGAACTACGACGTCACCCAGCAGGGCTATACCGGCGCCAATATCAACGCCGTGACCAAGTCGGGCACGAACGAATTCAAGGGCAGCGTCTATTACGTCTATCGGGACCAAAGTCTGGCCGGTGAGCGCTTCGACCGCGTCAAGGACAGCTATTTCGTCCCGCCCGCGTTCAAGGAAGAGACCAAGGGCTTCGTCCTCGGCGGTCCGATCATCAAGGACAAGCTGTTCTTCTTCACCAGCTACGAAGAGCTGCACAGCTCGCGCTCGGCACCGAGCTTCGGCCCAGTGGGCAGCTCGCTGACCAATGTGGCCATCACGCCGGCCCAGATCGCGGCCGCCCAGCAAGTGGCCAAGGACAAGTACGGCATCGACATCGGCAGCCCCAATGCACCCACCGGCGTCGAGTTGGTGGTCAAGGACTACCTGCTTAAGCTGGACTGGAACATCAACGACCAGCACCGCGCCAGCCTGCGCCTGGCCAAGACCGAGCAGGGTGAGCCCACCTTCGCCGGCTTCAATGCCAACTCGCTGTCGATGAGCTCCTACTGGTGGACGCAGAAGAAGGTCATCGAAACCGCGGTGGGCCAGTGGTTCGCCGACTGGACGCCCGACTTCTCGACCGAGTTCAAGATCTCGAGCCGCAAGTTCGACAGCTCGCCGACCAACAATGCCAATCTGCCGCAGATTGGCCTGGTCTACCAGTCGGACGCCACCAACCGCGTCGACCGCACGCTGTTCCTGGGTACCGAGAACAGCCGCCACTTCAATGTGCTGGGCACCAAGACGCTGGATGCCTACCTGGCCGGCAACTGGGCGCTGAATGACCACGAACTGAAGTTCGGTGGCGACTACAGCAAGAACGACACCTTCAACGCCTTCCTGCAGAACACCAAGGGCACCTACACCTTCCGTGGTGTCGATCCGGCGGCGCTGTGGGCCGCAGGCAAGCCAACCAGCTACACGGTGCAACTGCCGCTGAATGGTGGCGTGATCGACCAGGGCGCGGCCAACTGGTCGCTGCAGAACCTGGGCCTGTTCGTGCAGGACACCTGGACCGTCAACAAGGACCTGACACTGACCGGCGGCGTCCGCGTCGACAAAGCCAGCACCGGCGACAAGCCGCTGTTCAACCAGGCCGCGACGACCAAGTTCGGCTATGACAATAGCCAGACCATCGATGGTCAGGACCTGGTGCAGCCGCGCTTCGGCTTCAACTACGCGATCCGCTCGGCTGACAAGCGCCGCACGCAGGTGCGCGGCGGCTTCGGCCTGTTCCAGGGTGCAGCGGCCAATGTCTGGCTGTCCAACCCCTACTCGAACACCGGCATGGCTACGGCCACGCTGAGCTGCAATCTGACCTCGCCGCTGTGCCCGCCGACGCTGCTGTTCACGGCCGACACGGCCAATCAGCCGAGCATCACGGGCGTGCCTCCCGCAGCCAACGTCGACTTCATCTCTTCCAAGCTGAAGCAGCCCTCGGTCTGGAAGCTGAACCTGGGTGTGGACACCGAGCTGCCCTGGATGGGCCTGGTGGCGGGCGCCGAATGGCTGCACACCAAGACCAAGGACGGCATCTTCTACAAGCAGCTGAACCTGGGCGCACCGTCGGTGACGGCCTTCGATGGCCGCGACATGTTCTACAACGCCGCCGGCCTGAGCAAGGATTGCTGGAAGGCGGGCGATGCCGTGGCCACCTCGGGTTGCGGTGCTTCCGCGCGCGACAAGCGTGACCGCGCCTACGGCAACGCCTTCCTGGCCGAGCGCACCAGCCAGGGTGGCGGCAATGCGCTGACGCTGTCGCTGACAAGCCCGGTCAAGCAGGGCCTGGGCTGGTCGGTGGCCTACACGCGCACCAGCGCCGATGAAGTCAGCCCGCTGACCTCGTCGACTTCCAGCTCCAACTACGCCAACCGGGCGATCCTGAATCCGAACGAGGAAGTCAACGCGACCTCGGCCTCGCTGATTCGTGACCGCTTCAACGGCTCGCTGAACTGGTCCAAGGCCTTTGTCGGTGCCTACAAGACCACCTTCGGTCTGTTCTACGAAGGCCGCTCGGGCAAGCCCTACAGCTGGACCTTCAAGAACGACATGAACGGCGACGGCGTGATCGGCAACGACCTGATGTACATCCCCAAGGCACCGGGCTCGGGTGAAGTCATCTTCCGTGGCACCACCGCCAGCGGCCTGACCGCGGCTCAGGCCGAGGCCAAGTTCTGGGAAGTGGTGGACGCCGACTCCGCGCTCAGCGCGGCCAAGGGCGGCGTGGTGGCTCGCAACACCAGCCTGTCCAAGTTCACCAACAGCTTCGACCTGCGCATCAGCCAGGAAATCCCAGGCTTCCGTCCGAGCCAGAAGGGTGTGGTGACGTTTGACATCCTGAACGTCGGCAACCTGCTGAACAATCGCTGGGGCCGCATCGACGAGATCCCCTTCACCGCCGGTGGCGGGAATGGCGGCAATCGTCGCGGCTTCGTCAACTTCGCCGGCATGGAGAACGGCAAGTATGTCTACAGCGTGATCGGCGCCGACGACTTCGAAACCCGCCAGGCCCGTGGCGAATCGCAGTGGGCCGTGCAGATCACCGTCCGCTACGAGTTCTAAGAACGCCCAAACCAGGCGCCTTCAGTTCAAAGGCCCCGTCTCTGACGAGACGGGGCCTTTTTTCATGATCGCGACAACCCCTCAGTCCGGCAGCCCCAGCAAGCCGATCGGCGCGCGCCCGCTGGCCGCCGCAATCAGCCCCAGCACCCGGCCCGGCTCGGCCCCCACCATGTCCCACGTGAAGCGCCAGCCCCAGTTGCCGCCGAGAACGCCGGGGATGTTCATGCGGTGGCTGCTGTCCAGGCCCAGCACGTCCTGCATCGGGAACACGGCCAGATTGGCGACCGAGTTGCAGCAGGCGCGGATCATCGCCCAGTGCACGTCCTGTTCGCCGCAGGGTAGGTAGGAGCCTGCATAGGCCCGCTCGCGCGGGGCGGCGTGGTTCCACCACCCGAGCACCGTGTCGTTGTCATGGGTGCCGGTATAGACCACGCTGGCCCGCGGCCACATATGGGGCAGGAACTCGTGCGTGCCGTCGCCGCCGAAGCCGAACTGCAGGATCTTCATACCCGGGAAGCCGCAGGCCAGGCGCAGCTCATGCACGTCGTCGGTGATGAAGCCCAGATCCTCGGCGACGATGGGCAACTGGCCCAGCGAGGCCTCGATCGCGTCGAACAGCGCCTTGCCCGGGCCGGTGACCCAGCGCCCCTGCTTCGCATCGGGGCTGCTGACCGGGATCTCGTAATAGCCAGCAAACCCGCGGAAATGGTCGATGCGGAACACATCGGCCTGGGTCAATGCGCGGCGGATGCGCGCCGTCCACCAGGCGTAGTTTTCACCTGCCATGCGGTCCCAGCGGTACAGCGGATTGCCCCAGCGCTGGCCGGCGGCAGACAGCGCATCGGGTGGCACGCCGGCCACGACGACGGTCTGGAAGTCATCGTCCAGCTCGTACAGATCAGGGCGCGACCAGCAGTCGGCGCTGTCGTGGGCCACGAAGATCGGCAGATCACCCATGATGGCCACGCCCTTGTCGTTGGCATAGGCCTTCAGCGCGGCGCTCTGCGTGTCAAGCACCATTGCACGAACTGCCAGAAGGCGATCTCGTCGGCATGCTGGGTGCGGGCCTGCGCCATCGCCTCGGGTTCGCGGCGGGCCAGGCCTGCCGGCCAGGTCCACCAGGCCTGGCCGTTCAGCGGCGAGCGTATGGCCATGAACAGGGCGTAGTCGTCGAGCCAGTCCTGCTGCGAGACCGACCAGGCGGCCAGCGCTTCGCGATCAGCCACGGCAGCAGCGGCCTTGAAACCGTCCCATGCCAGGCGCAGCTGCTGCTCGCGCCAGGGCAACACGGAGCCGTAGTCCACCCGCTGGGCCGGGAAGGCCGGCACCTGCGGCGGCGGCAGCCATCCCTTGGCGATCAGGGGTTCGAGGGCCACCATCCACTGGCTGCCGGCAAAGGCCGACACGCCTTGATAGGGACTGTCGCCGGGGCCTATCGGCGTGGTCGGCAGCAGCTGCCACAGGCGCTGGCCGCTGGTGGCCAGCCAGTCGACAAAGCGATAGGCGTCGGGGCCGAAATCGCCCACGCCGTGCGGGCCCGGCAGGGAGGTGATGTGCAGGAGCACACCGGCGGCACGTTGATTCAGGTCCATGGTGGTCATCTCTTCTCGGTCAGGCGCGCAGCAGCAGCAGGCTGCGCGCGGGTACTTGCAGGGCTTGGTTTGGGGTCAGGTCTTGTGGACTGAGTTCGCCGCTGCTGTCGAGCAACAGGCGCCAGGCTTGAGTCGTCAGGCTGAAGCCGCGCGGCTGGGGCTCCGGATTGAACAGAATCGCCAGACTGGCCGCCGCGTCGCCCGCGGCGCGCAGCAGGCAGGCAAAGGCCCGCTCGCCACCGTCATGCCAGTCATGCACCTGCATCTCGTGGCCGGCCGGGCTGTGCCAGGCGATGCTGGCGTCCCCGGGCCCCGCATTGCCGGGGCCTACCAGCCAGCGACCATGGTGGAGCAAACCATGCTCGCGGCGCAGTTTCAACAACTCGCCGACAAAGGCCGCGAGTCCAAGATCGGCACCGGCCCAGTCCAGCCAGCCGATGGCGTTGTCCTGGCAATAGGCATTGTTGTTGCCGCTCTGGCTGTTGGCGATCTCGTCGCCGGCATTGAGCATGGGCGTGCCCTGGGCCAGCAGCAGCGTGGCCAGCATTGCGCGGCGCACGCGCTCACGGGTGGCGTTGATGGCTTCGTCATCGCTGGGCCCCTCAGCACCGAAGTTGGCACACAGCTCGCCGTCGCGGCCGTCGCGGTTCTCTTCGCCATTGGCATGGTTGTGCTTCTGGCTGTAGCTGACGACATCGTTCAGGGTGTAGCCGTCATGCACGGCGACGAAGTTGACCGAGGCGGTGGGCCGGCGCTGGCCGTGGTGGAACAGGTCGCTGGACGCGGTGAAGCGGCGGGCGAATTCGCCGCGCCCGACCTTGCCGCTGCCCAACCAGTAGCCGCGCACCGCATCGCGGAACTTGTCGTTCCACTCCAGGAAGCGGCCCGGGAAGCGGCCGACCTGGTAGCCGTCATAGCCGGCGTCCCAGGGTTCGGCGATCAGGTGCACGCCGGCCAGCACCGGGTCTTGCCGCAGCGCGGCGAAGAAGGCGGCCTGCGGGTCGAAGCCATGGGCGGTGCGGCCCAGCACTGGCGCGAGATCGAAACGGAAACCATCGACGCCCAGCTCCTGCACCCAGTAGCGCAGCGAGTCCAGCACGAACTGCGCTATGCGGGGATGCTGCGCGTTCATCGTGTTGCCGCAGCCGGTGAGGTTCTCGTTGCGGCTGCGGTCGTCGGCCACCAGCCGGTACCAGCTCCGGTTGTCCAGGCCGCGGAAGGACAGGGTCGGTCCGAACTCATTGCCCTCGGGCGTGTGGTTGTAGACCACGTCGAGCACGACCTCAAGACCGTTCGCATGGAGGGCCGCCACCATGGCGCGGAACTCGGCCACCACGGCGGTCGGATCGTCGCGGTGCCGGGCCTGAGCCAGGCGCGGATCGGGGGCGAAGAAACCCAGCGTGTTGTAGCCCCAGTAATTGTGCAGGCGCTTGTCGGCCAGGTGCGGCTCGTCGATGGCGTACTGCACCGGCAGCAGGGACAGGGTGGTCACGCCCAAACGATTGAAATGCGCGATGGCGGCCGGATGGGCCAGGCCGGCATAGCTGCCGCGCAAGGGCTCCGGGATGTCCGGGTGCAGCTTGGAGAAGCCCTTGACGTGGACCTCGTACAGCACGACATCGGCCGGGGCGATACGCGGCGCGTTGTCACGCGGGCTCGGGCCCTCCAGCGAAGCGGCCACACGGGCCTTCAGCGCGTGCACCGCGTTGTCGCGCGTGTCCAGCGAGCGCGGACCGTCCGGGTGGCCGAGTTCATAGCCATGATGTTCGGCACGCCAGCTGAAGTGCCCGATGATCTCGCGGGCATAGGGGTCCAGCAGCAGCTTGTGCGCATTGAAGCGGTGGCCCTGCTCGGGCTCGTAGGGGCCGTGAGCGCGAAGGCCATAGACCAAGCCCGGGCCGACACCGGGCAGAAAGCCGTGGAACACACCATCATGCGGGCCGTGTAAGACATAGCGGCGCAGCTCTCTCGCCCCGCTGCCATCGAACAGGCACAGCTCGATGTGCTGGGCGTGCTCGGAGAACACGGCGAAATTGACGCCGCCCTCGCGCGCCAGCGAGCCCAGCGGTTCGTGGCGGCCTTCGAGGATCTGGCTGGGGAGTTGGGACATGATCAGCGGGGCACCAGGAACAGCGTGGCCAATGGCGGTAGCGTCAGCGAAATGGCATGACTGGAGTCGACCTGCGACTGACCCTCCAGATTACCCAGATTGCTGCCGCCGTAATGCGCCGAGTCAGTGTTCAGAATTTCCTTCCAGGCGCCAAAACCGGCGGGCACCGGCACCCGGTAGTCCGGGCGCGGCACCGGTGTGAAATTGCAGACGACGATCACGGCCCCGCCCTGCCCGTCACGTCGCAACCAGGCCAGCACCGACTGCTCGGCGTCGTCCTTGACCAGCCATTCGAAGCCGGCGGCCTCGCAGTCCAGGCTGTGCAGGGCCGGCAGCCCGCGGTAGAGATGGTTCAGGTCGCGCACCAGTCGCTGCATGCCGGCGTGGCGCGGATCGTCAAGCAGCGCCCAGGGCAGCGAGACCTCGTGATTCCATTCCGTGGGCTGACCAAACTCCTGGCCCATGAACAAGAGCTTCTTGCCCGGGTGGCCCCACATGAAGCCATAGTAGGCGCGCAGGTTGGCGAACTGCTGCCACGCATCACCCGGCATCTTGCCCAGCATGGAGCCCTTGCCATGGACGACCTCGTCATGCGAGATCGGCAGCACGAAGTTCTCGCTGAACGCATAGACCAGGCCGAACGTCATCTTGTCGTGGTGCCAGCGGCGGTGGATGGGGTCCTCGTGCATATAGCGCAGGGTGTCGTTCATCCAGCCCATATTCCATTTGTAGTGGAAGCCCAGTCCGCCGCCGGAGGTGGGTGCCGACACGCCAGGAAAGCTGGTGGACTCCTCGGCCAGGGTGATCGCCCCCGGCGCGTCCAGGTCGAGCCGCTCGTTGAGCTGCTTGAACAGCGAGATCGCCTCCAGGTTTTCACGCCCGCCCTGGGCGTTGGGCAGCCACTCCCCGGCCGGGCGCGAGTAGTCGCGGTAGAGCATGGACGCCACCGCATCGACGCGCAGGCCGTCCACGCCCCAGCGCTCGGTCCAGTACAGCGCGCTGCCGATCAGGAACTGCCGCACCTCGGAGCGGGCGGAGTTGTAGATCAGCGTGTTCCAGTCGCGGTGGAAGCCCTCGCGCGGGTCGGCATAGTCGTACAGATGCGTGCCGTCGAACTGCGCGAGGCCGAAGGCGTCACTGGGGAAATGCGCCGGCACCCAGTCCAAGAGCAGGCCCAGGCCGTGCTCGCGGCAGGCGGCGACGAAGCGCGCAAAGCCCTCCGGCGAGCCGAAGCGGGCGCTGGGCGCGAACAGGCCCAGCGTCTGATAGCCCCAGGAGCCGTCGAACGGGTACTCGCTGATGGGCATCAACTCGATATGGGTGAAGCCCAGCCCGGCGGCATAGGCCGGCAGCTCGGCGGCCAGTTCGTCCCAGGTGGGGAACCGGCCATTAGGCTTGCGCCAGGAGGCCGCATGGACCTCGTAGATGGTGATCGCCGCATCTCGGCGATTGGCCGCCGCGCGTACGGCCGGCAGCGGCTGCACCGGCGGCAGGGCGGTAACGACGCTGGCCGTGTCGGGGCGCAGCTGGGCGGCGCGGGCATAGGGATCGGCCTTCAGCGGCAGCAGGGTGCCGTCCGAAGCGACGATCTCGAACTTGTACAGATCACCCGGCGCCGCATGGGGCACGAAGATTTCCCAGATGCCTGCCTCATGGCGCAAGCGCATCGCATGGCGTCGGCCGTCCCAGGTGTTGAAGTTGCCAACGACGCTGACGCGGAACGCATTCGGCGCCCAGACGGCGAAGCGCACGCCGGACACCTCGCCGTGAGACATCGCATGGGCGCCCAGCACGGTGTAGGGTCGCGGGTGGGTGCCGTCACGCAACAGGGCCAGGTCTTGTTCATCGAGTTGCGGGCCGAAGGCATAGGCGTCGGCATAGCAGCCTTCGAGCCCATCATCCCAGCGCACTTGCAGCCGGTAGTCGAAGGGTTTGCGTCGGCGCGGCAGCATGGCCTCGAAGAAGCCTCCCGAACGGTGCGGCAGTGTGGCCACCACCTTGCGCGTGGCCGCCTCAAGCACCATCACGCCCAGGGCGCCGGGCAGCATCGCCCTCAACCACATCCGGCCATCGGTCTCGGCATGCAGGCCCAGCACCGCGAACGGGTCCGCGTGGCGCGCCTGCAGCAGCGCATTGAGCTCGTCTGACGCCAGCATTTCAGTTCTCCACCGCGCCGCGCGCGACCCGCGGCACATGAATCGTGAAGCGGCCGGGACGAGAGCGCGCCGGCCGCTGCGGGCTGAAGCATCGTCCGGCCCTGAACGGACCGAACTTCGGCTTCTTGATGCCGGCTGCGACCGGCACGCCCTCGCCCCTGCTGCGGCGAGTGTGCAGGCTCGGTCCAACTCTAGGTTGGCTGCCACCAGCGCATCCGCAGAGGGGGTGGGGGGCTGGCCACCGCGGGCATAAAGAAGCCAAAGGTCGGTCCGAAGGGACCGGCCGATGCTTCAGCCCGCGGTGGCCGGCCCCCCGCCTCCTCTGCCACCCCATCGCAGCGAGGGACAAAGCACCGGCACACCGTGGCGAGTCGATCGGTTCCACTTCAATCCAGGCTGGCCACCGACCAGACCCGCTCAACGTACTCGGCGATCGTGCGGTCGGCCGAGAACCAGCCCATGCCGGCCACGTTTAGGATAGCGCAGCGATTCCAGGCCGCGGGGTCACGGTACAGCGCATCGACGCGCGACTGGCTGGCCACATAGTCGGCGAAGTCGGCCATCAGCAGGTAGGTGTCGCGGCCCAGCAGGTTGTCGACCAGCGCCCGGTAGCGCGAGGTGTCGCCGTTCGAGAAGTCGCCGCCCGCGATCGCGTCCATCACGGCCTTCAGCTGCAGGTTCTGCTCGACATACAGGCGCGGGTCATAGCCCAACGCCAAGATCCGCGCCACCGCATCGGTGCGCTGGCCGAACACGAACATGTTCTCGACACCCATCGCCTCGGCCATCTCGATATTGGCCCCGTCCCAGGTGCCTATGGTCAGTGCACCATTGAGCGCGAACTTCATATTGCCGGTGCCCGAGGCCTCGGTGCCGGCGGTGGAGATCTGCTCGGACAGGTCGGCCGCCGGGATGATGGTCTCGGCCATCGACACGCCGTAGTTGGGCAGGAAAACCAGCTTGAGCTTGTCGCCGACCCGCGGGTCG